>Ga0209013_10003475_pt1 | contig 13993 bp, 14 predicted proteins | sample Cruoilmetagenom2_FD_187291 | JGI IMG/M metagenome (GOLD analysis project Ga0209013, IMG submission 187291) | Oil polluted marine microbial communities from Coal Oil Point, Santa Barbara, California, USA - Sample 2 (SPAdes) (version 2) | ecosystem: Environmental > Aquatic > Marine > Oil seeps ... | reverse complement strand
CCACCCTTTCTCCCCTTTTTTCAAAAGAGGCTTCAATGCCTCTATCGATTTTTCTTCGACAAGGTCAATATGTATTATCCTGTTATTGAGCGACACATACCCCTCTGCCCGGCCAAAAGTACCCAGCGCACTCAGCATAATATTTCCAGGATTCCAGAGCTGATAACCTACCGTCAGCTTGTCGATCTCTCCAGGAACCCATTTTTTCAGCGATGCATCGGGCTTGATCTCCTTGACTGTCACTGTCGAATAAAAAAGCAGCGAAAGGAGTCTAACCTCGTTGATATCCGCTACCTTGATACCCTTAAAATAGAGTTCAGGATGCCTCAATGTCAGCGTAAAGAGGCCCGCATCAATCTCTTCATTGTTAATGATAATATCCTGCTGCATCAGACGTTCTTCAAGCAAATAGAAGAGCTCTCTTTTGGGTGCAAAAATCGCCAGAGAAAGGAGTATCACCAGGAGGCCCAGCATTGCTTTTTTTACCACTTGCATACAATCTCCATATTATAGCTCTCGCCCTTGCGCTTCACACCAAGCTTGACGATCTGTACGGCAATATTTTGGAGTTTAAGAATAATACCATTCATCTCTTTATCACTTAGTCCCCTGAATGATGCTTGTAATTTTTTACTCTTGATACTGAATTGTTTGATCTTGCCTGGAGCAATATTCAGGTTTATCTTCTTGACGCTTTCGGTCAGCTTTTCATTTCCCCATTGTTTCTTGAGCGCAATGATTTCACCTGCCTCGGTAGCGGACAGGGCAGCTTCTGCTTTGATCTGATCAAGATTGTCGGCACTGCTGCTTTTATAGAGATAGCCTACCGCCATCAATACAAATGCAAGCAATACGATCGCCTCATTTTGATAGCGTTTCCAAATCATAAGCTTCCCTCGATTTTGACCAGATTTTCACTGCCGGCTCTGCTTGCCTTGTACTGCTTCTCTTTTGCCAGAGCTTGCACACGTACTACTAATTTTTCATCTGGGCATTTGAGTGTAATGGAAAAAGATTTCCTTCCCATTAGTAAACTCTCCACTTCCACACCGGGCAGCACAAGCCGGGAAAGATCCTTGAGTACTTCACGCTTGTGCCTCTCCTCTCTATCGATCGTCTGGTATTTTTTTGCAATATTTTCCCGTGCATACTGGCTTTGGAGAGCAGGATAATCCTTCAGGAGCAGTACCACCTTCTCCTGCAAGGTAGATACAACCTGACGGTACCTTTTCCCTTCTACGGCAAACATCAATGCAAATATCAGAAAAATAGCCCCGATAATCCATGCCTCTTTTTTCCCAATAATTGAATGCATACCCACACCGAATGATGCCCCGGCTTTTGGCTTAAATGTTGTGTCAAAATTCTGATATCGGGTCTCTTCGGGGAGTAGTATTCTGGGAACAACTGTAGCAGTATGCTGCACATTGCTCAATACGGTATTTTCATCGAGAAGTACCGGTGTATTGAACTTTTCTGAGACTTGCTGCGCAAAATAGAGTTTCGATACCTGCTCTGCACTGATACCCCGTGACTGCAAAAATCTTCCGATCTCCTCGGGATCATAGGCTACAAATGCCCAAAGATCCTCTTCCTTGAATACGTAGTGTTCATAGTTTCCCTCTTCAGGAAGTAGATTTTCCAAAACAGAAGAGGCGAGTTTTTTAGCCTGAAAGTGGAAACGGACGGGAAGATCCTCCCGCTTAAGCGTATAGAATTGTGGCGAGATCATAATATCAAATGCTTCACTGCTATTGACAGGCTGCATAGCATCGTGTATCAGCAAGAGTGGTTTACTGCTTCCCAAAAAATTCAAACTTCTCCGCCTTCCCTTCTAAATAATCAAACCCCAATGCATAGATATTGTCCTGATACCCATAACTGATATAGCAACCCATTCTCTCAATCATCTCCGGCGAGAAAAGCTTGGTATTATACTGCGACATATCTCCACCGTTACTCGAGACAAACGCCTTGAGATCATCTCCCTCAAACCATTCCTCTTTTACACTCTCAAGCTCCATATCAAACAATAGAGCAATCAGTTCAGCAGAGAGGTAATTGCCATCTATAGCCATACTCTGTGCATCAAAAGAGAAATATTTATCCCAAGCAATATTTTCAACAGCATCATCATCTGCTTCAAAACGATACGCTCTGGCAATGTTTTGGATTTGTGATAGTTTTATTATGCCTTTTTTTTGCTCCAATCTGCCTTGTGCTCGCACCTCAGAGTTGTCCTCTCCGTCGATAGCATATCTTAGGTGAGACAAAAGCAGAGAAGCATCCTGAATATTGTATGCTTCAATCAAACGGTCAAACACTGATTGCGCTGCATCATAAAAAAGCTGTGCACTACTGTTGTTTTCGAGTCCCAACCAGTTGATATTAACACCATTGTCAAGCGGTTGGCAATCGAGCGTTACGAACATATCATCATCTCCTTCTGCCTGTAGTGTAACGGGTGCGAGGTAGAGTGTGTCTAAAATAGTTTTTTGTATCTCCTTGTCTTTGGATCCTTTCTTCAATAGCGTACTGATCACCTCTTTACTGTCACGAAATATCAAATCTGCCTGGATGATCGCTGATGTATGCGATGCATTCTCTCTACTCTTCTCCAGAAAAGCGAAGATGGCTCCTACCAATACCAACATGGCGGAAATAACTGACAAGGTAATAAAAAGCACTACCCCTTTTCTCATTCTCTTCATCTCTTGCATTCTGTCCATCTCTTGCATTTTATCCATCTAAAAGCACTATTCAAGTAAAATCGCTTTCAATGAAGTATCTCCTGCTATGGGAGACATCTTAAATTATACCAAAAATCAAAACCAAGGGAACTTATGGCACAATTTTTTACAACGGCAAAGGAGGGGTCGACGAGAAAGAAATCAATGAGAAGAGGATTCAGTCTTCTTGAGCTCCTCGTAGTCATTCTTATACTTGGTATACTGGCAGCTTTTGTCGCCCCCAACCTGATAGGAAAGGGGGAGCAGGCTAAGCGGGATCTCGTCTGTGTACAGATGAGCAATATTGGTCAGGCACTGAAAATGTTCAAGCTTGACAATGGCCTCTATCCTGATACAGAAGAGGGAATCCAGGCACTGATGAATAATCCTGACAGTGAAAAGTATCCCAACTACCCCAACACTTCTTATATCGAACATATGCCGAAGGACTCTTGGCAAAATGCTTTCGGGTACCTCAAAAATGAAAACAGCTTTGACTTGATCAGTTTTGGGGCAGACCGCAAAGAGGGCGGCAGCGGTGATGCTGAGGATATCTTTTTCAGCAAGTGTCGTAAGTAGCTGCGCCCGAGATGAGCAGAAAGAGGCACCCGCAGAAAAGGTATCACCCGGCCTTTTCTCTCCTCGAATTGCTGATTGTTATTGCTATTATCTCTCTATCCTATATGCTGGTCTTCAGCTCTATGCAACAAACACAAAGTGAGCCAAAGGCCCTGGGGGCAGAAAATCTCAAATCTACACTCGGCAAACAGGGATTGCTCCACACAGACAGTGAACTCTTCTGTCTGGATAAATGCCAAAAATGCTATCTTTATCAAAACGGTGATACAACTGCGTACGAAGGTGATCTGACACTGGATGGTCTCACAGTCTACCAGATGGACGAGGATGAGAAGTTGGAAAAAGTTGATTTTGGCCGATATCAGGATCACCCTGTTTGTCTGCGTTTTACACTCCATCACAATGGCAGCTCTTCCCAGATGGTCATTCGCGACAAAAGCGGTATCTATTACCTCCCTGCACTCTTCGGAAAAACCATAAAAACAGCTTCACTCGAAGAGGCTGAAGCACTTTGGCTGAAATATACCGATCTGCTGACAGACAGTGGGGGGTTTTATTGATGGAATGGCATTTTCCAACAAGTCAACAGCAGGCTTTTACCATCATAGAGGTATTGGTTTCTGTTGTACTGATCTCTATCGTCGCACTGGGTGCAGTCAAACTCCAGCAGGAGAGCCGGGCTATGGCGCTCTACCTCTCAGATCGCAGCAAAAGTGAGCTCTCCAATACGCTTTTTTTAGGCAAAGAGGTGATGCGCTATCACAAAGACGAAAAAGATGCCTACACGCTCCTCTCCAAAATCTTTAAACTATCCGATGATCAAAGCATCAAGATTCTCAAAGAGAGCAAACGCTCTATTTTTATATCCAATCCGATCAAACTCAGTGACGAAACACTTCCTGTCAAAGTCAATGAAATTATGCTAAAAGGCAGCTACCCAGCACGATTTTTTCACTTTGAAGTGCAGTGATAAATTTCCAAAAAACATTCTAAGAAATCATCTCTAATACTATTTGGGTATAATGCGCGAAAATACTTGAAAAAGAGTTAGGATATTTCTATGCAAAAAATAAAAAATATTGCTGTCATTGCGCACGTCGATCACGGTAAAACGACACTTGTTGACGAACTTCTTCAGCAGAGCGGCACGTTCTCTGAGCACCAGGAAGTGCAAGAGCGTGTGATGGACAGCAATGATATTGAAAAAGAGAGAGGGATCACGATCCTCTCTAAGAATACGGCGATCACCTACAATGACCACAAGATCAATATCATCGATACTCCAGGCCACGCAGACTTCGGTGGCGAAGTAGAGAGAGTGCTCAAAATGGTGGATGGCGTACTGCTCCTCGTCGATGCACAGGAGGGCGTCATGCCTCAAACCAAATTTGTTTTGAAGAAAGCGATCGAACTTGGCTTGATCCCTGTTGTCGTCATCAATAAGATAGACAAAGATGCTGCCGAACCTGACAGAGTAATGGATGAGGTCTTTGACCTGCTCGTTGCCCTCGATGCCGATGAAGACCAACTGGAGTTTCCTGTACTCTATGCAGCCGCAAGAGATGGATATGCCAAGTGGGAAATGGAAGACGAAAATAAAGATATGGTACCGCTCTTTGATGCGATTTTAAAGCATGTGCCTTCACCGGAAGGTTCTGCCGACAACGATACCCAGGCGCAGGTTTTTACCCTTGACAATGATAACTTTGTCGGCCGTATCGGTATCACCCGTATCTTCAACGGCAGTGTCAAAAAAGGAGATGAGTATATTCTCGTCAAAGCCTGTGGCGAAAAGACAAAAAGCCGTATTTCCAAACTCATCGGATTCAAAGGACTTGAGCGTATAGATATCGACGAAGCAGAAGCGGGCGACATTGTCGCCATTGCCGGTTTCTCAGACATCGATGTAGGTGATAGTATTTGTGACCCGAACAATCCAGTAGCACTGGATCCCATGCATGTCGAAGAGCCTACGCTCTCTGTCATCTTCTCTGTCAACGATGGTCCGCTCGCCGGCACAGAAGGCAAACATGTCACTTCCAATAAAATATATGATAGACTAGCCAAAGAGATGGAGACCAATATCGCAATGCGTATGGAACCGCTCGGCGATGCCTCCTTCAAGGTATCCGGCCGGGGAGAGCTGCAGATCGGCATCCTTGCTGAAAATATGCGAAGAGAGGGCTTTGAGTTTCTCCTCGCACGGCCGGAAGTGGTACTGAGAGAGGAAGAGGGCGTTCGTCTGGAGCCTTTTGAGCATCTTGTCGTCGATGTCCCTGCTGACTTTCAGGGTGTCGCGATCGAAAAGCTCGGAAAACGAAAGGCTGAAATGACATCACTGGTACCAATGCCCGATGGTACCGTCAGGATCGAATTTGAAATCCCTGCGAGAGGGTTGATTGGTTTTAGAAATGAGTTCCTCACTGACACCAAAGGAGAAGGAATTATGAATCATTCCTACCTGGATTACAGACCATACACCGGTGTTGTCGAATCAAGAACACCGGGGGCACTCATCTCTATGGATAATGGAGAAGCTGTCGCTTTTTCGATCTTCAACCTTCAGGCAAGAGGCACGATGTTTATTAATCCTCAGGACAAAGTCTACAGTGGGATGGTTATCGGTGAATCTGCCAGACCGGGAGATCTCGATGTCAACCCGCTCAAAGGAAAACAGTTGACAAATATGCGTACTTCCGGGGCAGATGACGCCATCAAGCTTGTGCCGCCAAGACTTGTCACTCTCGAATCAGCTATGGAGTGGATCGAAGATGATGAACTTGTTGAGATCACACCTATCTCTGTTCGTATCCGCAAAAAGTCTCTTGATCCTATCGTCAGAAAAAGAGCTGCGAGAGACAAGAAGAACGCAAAGTAATATATCCGGATTTTTGTCCGGGTATCTCCCCCGCATTTACAACCACCCCCTCCTATTTTTAAATGTTGTAATAACAGCTAAACTATAAGAAGTGGTGCAATCTGGTAGGTTTGGTACCACCAAACGTCTTAATAAAATATGAATATGCTGTGAAGCCCAACATTATACCAAATCAAATTTAAATCATATACGATAAAGGTTTAGATTTCGCATAGATATGAAATGCCGAAGATGAAGCACTAGCCGTAGCTAATGTGAGTCTTTGGCATTTTATAGATGTGTGCAAGATAGACTATTTTGCGTGTATGAGTTAAATTGGATTTGGTATTGCTTCTCGTCTGATACCGTGACTTGACGTTTGGCAGTGCCAAACCTACAGTCAGATATTCAAAATGAATAGAGGTGGAATGCGCTTAAGAAGAGTAGCCCCCAAGAGTCTAATAGCGGTTACGATGCTTGAGCTGCTCTTTGTCATAGGAGTAGATATCACTGCGCAGTTGCAGCACACCGCTGGGATCGACCCAAGCGGTGAGATAGGTTACATCGATAGGAACATGCTCTACCTGATAATATGCCTGCTTTTTTCCTTTGAGGATCTTTTGTGCCCTGTCATATTCAAGATTTGGATTGAATTCCGCAAAGGTTTTCATCAGCTCTCTGGGTTTCTCCAGACGAATACAGCCGTGGCTGTAAGCCCTGGTTTGGCGATTGAAGAGATTTTTGCTTGGTGTGTCATGCATATAGACTGAAAATTTATTCGGGAAAAGAAACTTTACCTTTCCCAGGGCATTCTTATGTCCCGGCACCTGCGCAAAACGATAGGGTACTGATTTGCTATAACGATATTGACTCCAGTTGACCGAGCTTGCAGAGATTTTTTTGGCATCCGGACCCCATCCATCGCGTATCTCAATACCTTTCTTCTTCATTGCATTGGAGTTTCGCAGCAACTTGGGAATCATCTCTTTTTGAATGATGCTTTTTGGGACATTCCAGTAGGGATTGAGTACTACAGTTTCAACCGTGTCGCTGAAGACCGGGGTCGGATGCTTCTTCTTTCCCGTCACCACTTTCATCGTTTGAAATATCTCCCCATTTTCATAAAAATAGAGTCTGAATGCAGGGATATTGATCATAATATGACGGCTCGCTTCATTAAGTTTCATCATCTTCATACGGTCAAGATTAAGTTCCATTTTGGTCAAAAGCTCTCTCAGGCTTAGGCGAAGTACGCGGCGGGTACTTTTCCCGATTACGCCATCGGCTCTCTGTCCATTACGCTTTTGAAAACGTTTCACTGCATCAACAAGACACTGATCGTAGATGCTTGATCCACTTGGTTTGCATCCCTTTAGGTCGCCGCTTAAATAGAGTCGTTTTCGGATCAACGGGACGACACCATTGCTTGCGCCGGGTTTGATCGTATTGAAATTAGGGATCACCGGCCACTCCCCGCTCTGATAAATCTTAAGATAATGGAAATACCACTTTTCGAGACTCGTATAGAGCTGTGTCCCTGGTGTCGTCTGGTCAAACAATCCCCTGACTTCACCGCTAGTCATCATCGCACGCAGAAGAGAGTAAACCGTATACTTTGGATAGATTTCCCAATCTGCATGGATATCATCTGTCACGATAATCTGTTGCAAACGACCCCGAAAAATAGGCCAGTTGATCATGCCGTATATTTTATAGTTGGCGTAGTTTTTGTAGAGTTGAGTCATCTTGAGTTCAAGCTTGATCTGTTTTTTGACCGAGGCTTTCCCGCCAAAGAAAGAGGCAGAAGTACCAAATGATTTGATCGCTCTATAATCTCTATAGAGCTTGGTGTCATGGTTAAGCAGAGGATCTGATCCTACCTGATCCAAAAGACCTCTTCCCAAAGTAGAGAGTCCATGTGCTGTAACCCATATCGGCTGACTGGCACTGATCTGATAAATCTTTCGTATAGAGCTTTGTTTGGGTTGCACCTTGACTACTTTGTCGATAATCAACGGGGCAGAGGTTGCAAAGTCAGCAGCTAAAAGTGGCATAGTAAATATCCCGGAAAAAAGCAATGCTGTTGCTATTAAAATTTTGATCTGTTTCATAATAATATCAATTTCCTTGTCCAAATAGAGAATATTTCGGGCCATTATACCCAAAATTATTTAACTATTTTGGCAACAAATCACTACTCACAGTTTTTTGACCTCAATTTTCTCTGCCTCATCTGCTCTCAGCGCTATAGCTGTAGCACCCACTTCTATCTCCATCGTCTGCCTTGCAAGAGAGCATGTTTTGACGACTATCTCTTCTCCTCGCATCAAACCAAACGAACTGAAGCGATCTCTCAGTGCCTTGTCCGCATGCACCCTGATGACCTCTCCCCGTTCTCCCTTGCGTAATCTGTTTAAAAGCAATCTTCTCTCCTTTCCAAATTTATTAGACAAAAAGCAAAAAGGCAAAGACCACAAACAGGATGACATGGAGAAATCCTTCGAGGACATTTGTCTCTCCATCATTGAAGTTGACGATACTGACAAGAAATGTCAATGCCATCATTACACCCTGTATCGGTGTCAACTCCAGCTCAATCTCCATCCCGATTATTCTGGTCACCACGATGACAGCGGGAATTGTCAGCAGTATCGTAGCCAAACTTGCACCCAGTGCAATATTGACAACAGTCTGCATCCGATTGTCTACTGCTGCACGGACGGCTGTAATCAATTCAGGTGCAGCAGAGATGACTGCGACTCCCACAGCGCCGATCGCCATAGGCATTCCAAAATGCTCCAGAGTATGCCCCATAAACACGGCAAGAATTTCTGAAAGCATTCCGATCAAAATAATAGAGAGAAGCAGATTGAAACCATGATACCAGGCATTGATCTCTTCAGCTTCGTGATGCTCCTGTTCCCCATCCCCTTCATACTCAAAAAAGTATTTATGAGAGGCAACTTGAATCCTCGTAAACGTAACATAGAGGAGGACAAACAGCACGACATTGAAGCTCATATACATCGAGTGATGCGACCCTGTCACAAAATGGGGAATGACCATCGCTATCCCGGTTGCCACCAGAAGCATCGAGAGGTAAGAGTTGCTCGAATCCACATTGTAGGGCTGTTCCCCATGTTTGATTCCGCCAATGATCGCTGCAAGCCCAAGCAATCCATTGATATCCAGCATCACTGCTGAATAGATCGTATCCCGCGCCAACGTAGGATTGTGGTCATGTGTCATCATGATCACAATGATCACAATCTCTACAACCACAGCTGATATGGTCAGGATCAATGTGCCATAAGGCTCACCATACTTCTCAGCAAGCATCTCTGCATGATGCGCCACACTCAATGCGGAGTAGATGATCACAGCAAACAGTATGGCAAATCCGGCAAGGTTTCCCATCACACTCCCCGCAAGTGCATGCTCAAAATGGCTAATCACAAAAAATGCGACAATAGCCGCAAAAACACTATACTCCTTGCTGAACTGCTGCACAAATGTTTTCATGATAAAATATCCTCAAAGTGTTCTCTCTTGCTGAGTTTCATCTCTCCCTCTTCCGCCAGGATTCGGGCATCGCCTTTTTTATAGGCTTTTTTAAGCTTTCTAGTCATATTTTCTTGCTTCTTGGTCTTGACAATCTTATGTTTTTTAAAGAACTTTTTGAGGCTTATCCACTGCTTCTCATCAGGCTCTACCGTTGTCACATCAATGGGTTTATGTATGACTGTAAGTTCAGGTTGACGAATCTGCTCTATTTGCGTCACATACAAGCTGCGCATCTCATGAAATGCCTCCTTGAGAAGATCAATTTCGCCACGCAGAGTCGTTGACATCTGTTTGTTGCTCTTTTTGAGATCCTTTACGGTACCTTTGAGCACATCGATCGTCTCATCTTTGGCTTGCAGAAGCATTTCATAGTCCACACCCAAAGATACTTTTTTCACACGGGGAGATGTTGTATCATTTTGCTTCTGTATAGAAATTTCATCATCTGCTTGAAGTTTTTGACTTACTTGACTCTTCTCGTCCATCACAATGTAAAGCTTCCCGTCAACACTTTTGGACTGAAGAATGCCTCGCTTTATTTTTGCATACACTGCCTGCCTGGAGATGCCTAATTGATGGGCATATTCAACAGGCTTGATCAACTTTTCCATAAACTATCCTTGTTGTCGGTTTACTTACCGTGTCAATCATAACATAGATCAGCTTTACAGACCATACGATAAAATGACAACACTGTGCCAAATGAGTTCTTGTGAAATTCCCAAATCCCGAAATAGAATTCTTGCAATCCTTGTGATGCTTGCGTTTAAGGGATTTGTGTAAAATTTGAGTCGCACCCGCAGGTTCGGCGATGATTTTACACGAAGCCCTTGAATGCAATGATTGCAAGCAGTGCTGAATCTCTATTTCGGGATTTGGGAAATATGGGTGCCCTTAAAAGTCAAAGGGTATAATATAGGTCAAAAATATTTATACATGTGCAAGGATGTAAAACTATGATGCCAAAAGAGCGATACCGCAAACTCAAAGAGTACCTTTCTGCAGAAAATCCTGTTTTGCTGGATGTGATCGACGAATATGAAACCCTTGATAAAGTCGGACATAAGCTTGGATTCATCACTCCGGACGAAACCTATACCAGTCACATCTCATGGTGGCCCATGATCTCCATCCTTGGGACATTCTCCGCAGGAAAATCAACCTTTATCAATCACTATGTAGGGGCATCCATCCAAGAGAGCGGCAACCAGGCAGTTGACGACAAGTTTACTGTTGTCTGCTATGGAAACAATGAAACCCCCACGACACTCCCCGGACTTGCACTCGATGCAGATCCCCGTTTCCCTTTCTATAATATCAGCGAGGAGATCAACAAGGTCGATCCGGGCGAAGGCAATCGTGTCAATCTCTACCTTCAGCTCAAAACACTTAAATCTCCAAATGTCAAAGGCAAAATACTCATAGACTCTCCGGGATTTGATGCAGATAGCCAACGCGATGGCATCTTGCGCATCACCAGCCATATCGTAGAGATGTCGGATCTTGTTCTGGTCTTCTTTGATGCGCGTCATCCTGAGCCGGGTGCGATGCGTGACACACTTGAGCACCTTGTCGCTACGACCATCGGACACAGGGATGCCAACAAGGTACTTTATATACTTAACCAGATCGATACCACTTCCAAAGAAGACAATCTTGAAGAAGTAATCGGCTCATGGCAAAGGGCTCTTGCCCAAGAGGGATTGATCTCGGGTAATTTCTACGGAATCTACAATGAAGATGCGGCTATACCTTTTGAGAATGAGACACATGGTCAACGACTCAAAGGTAAAAAAGATGCCGATTTGGCGCGCATTACCGAAAGAATGGATAAAGTCAGTATCGAACGAGCCTATCGCATCATCAAGGCTCTTGATGATTTTGCCAGAGAGACCAAAGATCAGAGGATACCGTTACTCAAAGAGGTATTGCAAAATTGGGCAAATAAGGTACTTTGGACGGATTTGACTATCATAGGTTTGCTTCTTGCTCTCCTGGGTACACTTCAAGTCAAATTTAATCTTTTTGATGCTCTCTTCAGTTCTCAGACGGGCACCATCGTCAGTCTACTTGCATTGATCGCCCTCTTTTTTGGCATTCACCTCAAAGTACGTAACTTTTATGCAGCCAAAGCATCCAAGAAGTGGGAAGAGAAAGATACTTCTATCGCCAAAGCCCTGATGCACAATACACAATGGTGGAAGCCCATGTTTGCCTCGGGGATGCGTGGATGGCAGAAGAAAAACATCGCTAAACTGAATGAACTTATCACCCAAAGCAAAAGAGCCATACAGAAGCTCAACGATCAACATGTCAGCTCTGCAAGTAAGGCAGAAAGCGGCAAAGAGAGCTAAAGGGGCCTCTCTGGATTATTTCTTGGCAGCCATCCTGAGATAGAGATTGTCTTCCTCGAAAGTGATTCTTTCCCCTAAAACACCAACCAATTCATTAAATTCTTCGAAGAATTTATCATCCAAATCGGCTTCATCCCGTGAATATATGGTCAAAAAATTCATCAAGGGGACTTTGACTCCTTTGAAACTTCCTGTAAACTCATTGACGGCTTCCTCCGTTTTCCTGTCTGCTCTTTTTCCATCCTTCAGCAGCCTGTAAAACTCTATATCCTCATTCATAAGGTGATCCACCGCCAACTCATTAAGGGCTATCAGCTGTTTTTTGGCAGCATCAGGGTTGTTTTTTGAATACTCTCCAATAACCTTGGTCGCCAAAACGACAATTTATTCATGTTCTTTCTTCCATTTCTTGACAAGATTTTGATTTTTAGATTGAAAAAATGATCCAAACATTACCAGCCCCTTCATAAGTTTTGTTTAATCCATTGCATCAAAAGATTATTTAAAAATACCTCCAAAAGCCCAAAACCAAATTACAAGAGGAATCCTTAATCTTATTTGGGTATAATAATTCCCATTTTCTGTATTTCTGAAATGAAAAAATATCTGTAAAGGAGTAAGTATATGCCAAAAATGAAGAGTGTAAAAGGCGCTGTCAAGCGTTTCAAAGTCAAAAAAAGCGGCAAGATCAAAAGAGGAACAGCTTATAGAAGCCACATCCTGACCAAAATCGATGGCAAACACCATAGACAAATGAGATCGCCCAAGCATGTTGATGCTGCGGACGCAAAAAATATCAAAGAGATGATCAACTAGTCATTTCGCAATGCTTGAGGCAAGCATAACTGTTCCCCCGATAAGGGGCAAGTTCAAACAGAGATAATGTTTGGCACCTATACTAACCGAGTCGATCGGAAAAAGTTCAAGGTAAAGGAAAACCATGAGAGCAAAAACAGGCGTAGTCAGAAGACGACGACACAAAAAACTATTAAAACAAGCTAGAGGCTTCTACAGCGGTAGAAGAAAACACTTCAGAAAAGCAAAAGAGCAGCTCGAAAGATCACTGGTATATGCTTACAGAGACAGAAGACAGAAAAAAAGAGATTTTAGAAAACTCTGGATCATGAGAATCAATGCAGCAGCAAGACTGAATGATATGAACTATTCAACATTCATGCACGGTCTCAAGCTCGCAAATATTGAACTCGACAGAAAAATTCTCGCTGATATGGCGATGAATGCGCCTGAGAGCTTCACAAAAGTTGCAGAAGCTTCCAAAGCGGCTATTTCAAAATAATATTTACTTCCCTGAGGAGCAGGTTTGCTCCTCAGCTTTTCTAGACAATTATCCCCTTTTTGTTTCACCGCTATAACTGATAATACCATACTGAAGATTGCTTATTTGCTCAAACCCGAGTGATTTCATCGCATGTTGCACCTGGAAGCTTCGACTGCCGGTATGACAATAGACAACGATTGGTATCTTCTTCTTGTCGGAGATCTCTTCGACTTTTGCATAGAACTGTGAAGTAGGTACGAGTACATCCGTACCGACGATGTGGCCCATCTGATATTCCATATACTCACGCACATCAACCAGCTCAAAGCGTATCATCCCCAGTTCTCTCGCTTCCAGAAGTGCTTCAAGTTCATCACCGTCAAGCTGCTCTTGCTTCAGCAATATTTCTGCCTGCTCGTGGGTCAAACCTTTGGAGTGCTGATGGACAACCTCTTCTATCTCATCTTTGACTCTCTGGGCTTCGGCATACTCCGGTGTACAGAAAATACCGCAATGACACAGCCCATCTTCCGGGATCTCTTTTTCCAAGGCAGGCTTACAGGGGCAGATGCGGTTGTCTGCTTCCTTTTGCTCCTCTTTTGTCTCTCCGATCACCATAAAACAGGGGCAA
>Ga0209013_10003474_pt1 | contig 13994 bp, 13 predicted proteins | sample Cruoilmetagenom2_FD_187291 | JGI IMG/M metagenome (GOLD analysis project Ga0209013, IMG submission 187291) | Oil polluted marine microbial communities from Coal Oil Point, Santa Barbara, California, USA - Sample 2 (SPAdes) (version 2) | ecosystem: Environmental > Aquatic > Marine > Oil seeps ... | reverse complement strand
AAACCCAGCGATACCACCTGGTTGCCATCAATGAATTTGAAAGGGGTGTGAATAACTGGGGTGCCCTTGATATATCCCTGATATCAGTCCCAATGTCCCTCACACTCTCCTGCATTACCCCAGGCACATATACACTGCCCGGTTCATCATCTGTTTTACCCTTCAACACAGTAAAAGTAAATTCCTCCGAAGTGGTTGTACGGTACAGCTTTGCACCGGGATCGAACCAGGAAAATTGTATGGGCGCAATTCTGAAACGTCCTGCATGCCTTGCAACAACGGGATATTCAAAGGTAACTGAACCACTGATCCGGTTGCCTGAAGTGGTTGTATGCAACGATCTGGTTACATCATAGAGGTCATGATCAGGCGGAAGGTTTACCTCCGGTTCACCCATTAACGGAATATTACCAGTACCCCTGATAGTGATCGTTAAGCTTAGTGCTTCATTTACCCCGATCTCCTCTGCTGAAAGGAGAGCAGTCATGGAAAAATCTCCCACCGCCCCTGCAAATCCATCCGGAGCCCCGGCAGGAAGGGATTTAACCCGGATAGTCACTGGTCTGGTTGACAGTTTCACAGGTACATCCTGCATGCTGTTAAAGAAAGGATCATCAAAAAAGTCATCAAAAATGCTGTTGCTGTTTCGACGTTGTACCTGCTGCTGGATCATCCATTCCGATTCATAGGGGTCAATGACAATTTCACCCGATTTCTGTGGGATCAGGATATGTCGCTGGATAACCTGGGTGATGTATTGTTGTCCATCGATGTCCTGACGCTGCGCATTGGCATCAGGATCCAGCGATGTTTTAAAAAATCCTTCGTATGGAATGTCTTTGGCAGAAGAGCCCGGTCTTGTATTTACCCGGGTGTATACTTTTAATCCTGAGACAAATTGTTCTCCCACATACACCTCTTTTTTTGAAGGGATCACACGGAGAAACACAGGATTGTCATCTCTACTATCTAACGCAGTACCTCTGCCCTCCTCAGCCGGCTGGTTAGGTCCCGGTGCAGTTGTTTGGGCTGAACCTGCATTCACAACAATTTCAACCCTATTGGTTTTGTACTCCTTTCTTCCTACCCTGATTGTGGCTGAAGGTATTGTAAAGGTTCCTTCCTTATTTGCCCTGAAAACATGGGTGTAAGTAACCACCGTTTTCATTGTCATCTTACCGTTGACCCACTGAGAATGGGAGGAATAGGAAGAAAAGGGACCGGCCAGAAGCTGAAAATCACCCATGGAAGGGAGCAATACCTCTCCCCTTTCCGATCCTTCTATCACATACTGGAATTGCTCACCGCTCCTCACAACCGCTGGTGCTGAGGCTGTGAAAGTCATATCCTGTCCGCTCAGCAGAGTGCTGAACAGCAAAAACAGGGTAACCGATACCAGTGAGTTATTATTCATGCTTTGAAATTACCAATCCTTTTCTGTTTTTACCTTGGCCGCCGCCGCTTTTTTCTTATCCACTTTCTCCTTCACATCCTTTTCCTGCTGTTGAATGGCATTGAGCATTCTTTCAGCGTCTTCCTTTGAAATTTCCTGTGGTTTGGCCTGCTGATCCTGATTTTGCTCCTGGTTCTGCTCCTGGTCCTGCTGATCCTGGTTCTGATCCTGGTTTTGCTCCTGGTCCTGCTGATCCTGGTTTTGCTCCTGGTCCTGCTGATCCTGGTTTTGCTGTTGTTGCTCCTGCAGCTTCATCTTTGCATAAGCCAGGTTATACTTTGTATCGGAGTCAGAGGGATTGAGCCGGAGGCTATTCTTATAAGCTTCAATACTGGGTTCATATTGCTGTGCTTCCAGCATGCTGTTCCCAATGTTGTGCCAGACATGGGCCAGTGTTTCAGGATCAGAGCCACTCTCCACCATGGTTTCATATTGCTTGACGGTTTCTTCATATTTCTCCTGTCCATACAAGGCAGCTCCTGTATTGAAATCAGCCTCAAAAGACTCATGGTCGATATCTCCAGCCTTTCTAAACTGCACCTCTGCTTCACTGAAATCCCCGTCCTGATAAGCTTTCACTCCCTGGCGAATTACTTTTCTCTCATTTTGTGCGAGCAAAGTCAGTGTACTCATGAATAGAAGAGAAATGATACTGAACCGCTTCATCATTGGGTTTTAAAAAGGTTAAATCGTTTCAATAACGGGTTTTTTCTGGAGCGGATAAAAAATTCCACCACCAGGAAGAGCAAGGCAAATCCGGTAAAATACTGGAACCGTTCGGCAAACTCGGCAAAAACACGGGATTTGAGTTCACTCTTCTGCAACTTGTCCAGCTCATCGATCAAACTGTTGATCCGGTCACCTGCAATGTAGGCCCCATTTCCTGCGCGGGCCACATCCACCAATAGTTTTTCATTCAGTTTACTTACCACCACTTGTCCATCCCTGTCCCGTCGGGTTGAACTACTGCCCGGTCTGAGCGGAACAGGCACACCATTGGGATCTCCTAATCCAACCGTATATACCCTGATCCCTGTTTCTGCAGCTTTTGTGGCCTCCCCCACTGCATCATCCTCATGATTCTCCCCATCAGTAATCACTACTATTGCCTGGCTTGGAACAGCCTCTCCGGGAGAGGGATCTTTTCCTTCCGATGAAAAGGACCTGACAGCCAACTTAATGGCCGAACCAATGGCAGTCCCCTGCTTTGACACCATATCGGGACCCGCACCAGAAAGGAACATCTTTACACTGGGATAGTCATCTGTGATGGGGATCTGGGTATATGCATCTCCCGCAAATACAATCAGCCCGATCTTATCATTGGTCATCCTGTCAACCATCCGGTTGATCATCTGTTTGGATCGCTCCAGCCGGGAAGGCTTAATATCTTCGGCGAGCATGCTGTTGGAAACATCAAGTGCAATAATTATTTCACGGCCCTTCTGTTCAACCTCCTCCAGTTTGGTTCCCACCCTGGGTCCTGAAGCAGCAATGATTAAAAGTATGGTGCCCAGGATCAGCAATATAAACTTCCAGTGATGAGCTGTACGGGAAGCATCGGGCATAAGTGTTTCCAGGAGCCAGCTATCGCCTAATCTGGCAAGTGAACGTTTTCTATACCGCAAGTAAAGGAGGTACCCGGCAAACAGAAAAACTGCAGCCAGCAAAAACCAGAGGATCTCTTTATGTGCAAAATGTATCATTCCCTAAGGTATGGTTCTGAATATTGTATATCTAAACAGCAACTCCAAAAATAGCAATATCATGGCGGCCAGGAGAAACGGAAAATACTCCTCTTTCTTTTTACTAAAATGCTTTACATCCATCCTGGTTTTCTCCAGCTCATCTATCTGTTGGTATATATCTCTCAATTTATTATTGTTCGTGGCACGGAAATAGGTCCCATCGGTGGTATCAGCGATCTTCTTCAACACATCCTCATCAATTTCCACTGGCATATTCCTGGTGACCATTCTCCCAAACATATCCTGCACAGGTATGGGAGCATTCCCCTGTGATCCCACACCAATGGTATAGACCCTTATCCCAAAACTGGCTGCTATTTCGGCTGCAGTAACTGGTCCCACATCACCCCTGTTGTTCACTCCATCGGTCAGTAATATGATCACCTTGCTTTTTGCTTTGCTCTCCTTGATCCTGTTTACAGCAGTGGCAAGGCCCATTCCAATGGCTGTTCCATCTTCGATTACTCCGAAATCGATCTCCTTCAGGAAGTTTATTACTACCGCTCTATCGGTGGTCATGGGACACTGGGTAAAGCTTTCACCTGCAAAAACAACCAGTCCGAACCGGTCGTCCTGCCTTGCATTGACAAACTCGATCCCCACATTCTTTGAAGCTTCAAGCCGATTTGGTCTGAAATCCATGGCCCGCATACTTCCGGACACATCCATGCACATTACAATATCGATTCCTTCGGTTGTGACCTGTTCCCAGCGATTGGAGGACTGTGGACGGGCCAGTACCACGATAAGCAGTCCCACCACCAGCATCCTGAATAGAAATAGCACATGTCTGAACCATATTCTGGAGGAGCCTATTCGCTCATCAAGGTTCTCGAATCCAGATAGCTTCATAGATGCAGTTCCCCGCTTACCTTTCCACAGGTACCAAGCTGCCATCAGTGGCATCAGGATCAGGGCATAGAAGAAAGCCGGATATGCAAATTCAATATTACTCATCACCTGTATCCTCCTCTTTTTGTTCCGGATCCTCTTTAAAGAACAACGGATAGGTCTTTTGCACAAAAAGGTATACATTGTTCAGGTTGGTCTGATTGTCCACCGGCAACGGATCTTCCTTGGCAAACTTGACCAGATCTGCCAGCTCCAGCAACTCCTTCAGCATATCATCAAGTATATTATCCTCTGTATTGATTGTTCGAAATGCATGAAGGATCTCCTCGGTAGTCCTCTCCATGGCTGGTATTCCATACTGGCTTTCAATATAGTGCCTGAAAATTTCCGTAAGACGGGTATAATAATGTTTGACCCTTCCCTTTTCCCAAATTTGCTCCTGCTTCAACCTGTCAAGCTCCCTGAAGGCAATCACATGGGCTGGTTCCTGAGGTTTTAAAGAGAATATCTCCGGATCCTTCTGGCGCTGGCGGTACATCCACACCAGGGCGAATATCAATGTTACCACCATCCATCCGCCCATAGCTACAGTAAGCCAGGGTAAAACCTCCTTGAAAGTCAGGGGAGTATTCATGGGCGGTTTAATGGGCTTGATCTGTTGGGTCGTGTCTACAACAGGCTCAAAAACATGTATCATGAGTGGCATACTCAAAGCAGTATCGTTAATGTCACCTGCAGAATAGAAAACCGGTTGTGCGGGTACCAGTTGTATCCCCGCTTCAAAACTTGTGATCATGTAACTCTGATCCATCACTTTTTTCCCCTCAATCACCATCGTATCGGACGATATTGGGAAAAGTACTTCAAGATTCTTGCTAAGCGTATCCCTAACAGCGGGAAACTGGAACTCAACGTTTTCCATTGCTTCCACATGAATGGTAAAGACCACCTGGTCCCCAATCATCATGGAATCGCTTTCGATATGTGATATCACACTGATAAGCTGTGCGCTTGTACAGGGAACCATCAGGTATAAAAGAGATGCTATCACAGCAATTCGAAGGGACTTCATATTATCTTTTCTTAAACAACCACATTAAAGGTTTTACATAATCCTCTCCTGTGCGTAATGAGACGCTGTCTACCCCAGCCCTGGAGAATATCTCACCCATCATTTCCACATGGCTTTCCCACTTTATGGCATAGCTCTCCCGGACCCGGCTCCTTGAGGTATCGATCCATCTTTCCCTGCCCGATTCCGCATCAAGTACCCTGATAAGTCCCACTGATGGCATGGAGGTTTCCCGACGGTCATAGATATGAAGCGCTGCGACATCGTGCTTGTTATTGGCCACCTGTAAGGATTTTGAATAACCTTTATCCCTAAAATCAGAGATCAAAAACGCCGTACAGCGTTTCTTGATTGCATTGGTAAGAAATCGAAGACTCTCGGATATATCTGTACCCTTACTATGAGGTTGAAATTCCAATAACTCCCTAATAATCCGAAGTATATGTTTACGTCCCTTCTGAGGAGGAATAAATTTTTCAATGCGGTCACTAAACAAGATCACACCGATCTTATCGTTGTTTTCAATGGCTGAAAAGGAGAGCAGGGCTGCAATCTCAGTGATAAGGTTGCGCTTCAACTGCTCCTGAGTACCGAAATCACCTGAAGCACTCAGATCGATCAGCAACATCACGGTGAGTTCCCGCTCCTCCTCAAACACTTTCACATAAGGATGGTTGAAGCGAGCGGTTACATTCCAATCGATGGTACGGATATCATCACCATACTGATACTCCCGCACCTCGGAAAAGGTCATTCCCCTTCCCTTGAATGCACTATGATATTCTCCGGCAAAGATCTGTCTGGTCAGTCCCCGGGTCTTTATCTCAATCTTGCGTACTTTCTTTAAGAGTTCCTTTGTTTCCACTGTCTGTTGTTCAACTATGTCAGCTTATTTTACTCTTTCCTGGTTTCACGCAGCGTAAAATACCACTCTTGCTTTATCAGACTCACCTGAAAAGTATCAGCATCCTGTATGTATTCCCATTGTGAGTCCCCTACCTTCTGAAATTCGGAAGTCAGCTCCTCCAGCACTTCATCAAATTCAGAGTAATCACACACAAGTTTGGAGGTTTTACAGATATCTTCGTCAGTAAAATGAAGGATCCATGTCCTGGTCCTCATGCCATTGACATATTTCAAATAGTTGAACCGTTGTTTCACAACTGTATTGTCCTTTCTGAATTCTTTGTGCTCCCTCTTAACCCTCTCCTGAATCTCCAATTTGGTCATTCCAATCATAGACTGCGCTTGCACCAGGGTGCAGACGCTAAGCAATATTACCGGTATGATCACTCTTAATCTCATATATTCCAGGTTATATCAACAATATGAACCCATTCTTTTCCTATGGCACTTCCACATTATTCAGTATTTCAGAAATAATGCTCTCTGTAGTGATATTTTCAGCTTCCGCTTCATATGTTAATCCAATCCGGTGCCTCAACACATCATGGCATATGGCCCTGACATCTTCAGGAACCACATAACCCCTTCGCTTGATAAAGGCGAAGGCTTTGGCAGCTCTGGCCAGGTTTATACTGGCTCGAGGCGATCCTCCGTATTGAATAAGTGGCACAAACTGTGCCAATCCGGCCTGTTCCGGATTCCGGGTAGCAAATACAATATCAAGAATGTAATTCTCGATCTTCTCGTCCAGATAGACCTCTTTTACCACCTCCCTTGCATTCATGATATCTGCAGGTTTCAGAATACGGTTCGCACTGGGAAACTCCTTGGAGAGGTTCTCCCTTACGATAAGCTTCTCCTCTTCCCTGCTGGGATAGGTCACCACCACCTTCATCATAAAACGGTCCACCTGAGCCTCAGGCAAAGGATAGGTCCCCTCCTGTTCGATGGGATTTTGTGTTGCCAGAACAAGGAAAGGACGCTCCAGTTTATAAGTTTCTTCGCCAATGGTTACCTGTTTTTCCTGCATCGCTTCCAAAAGCGCACTCTGGACTTTGGCTGGTGAGCGGTTGATCTCATCTGCCAGGATTAAATTCGCAAAAATAGGTCCCTTCTTCACAATGAACTCCTCCTTCTTCTGGCTGTAGATCATGGTCCCTATCAGATCGGCCGGCAACAGATCGGGTGTAAACTGTATCCTGCTGAAATTAGCATCAATGGTCTGGGACAGGGTTGTTATGGCCAGTGTTTTGGCCAGTCCGGGTACACCTTCCAGCAAAATATGTCCATCCGACAACATGCCGATAAGGAGCCGTTCAACCAGGTTTTTCTGTCCTATGATCACCTTCTGGATCTCCAGGGTGATAAGGTCGACAAACTCGCTCTCCTTTTTTATCCTTTCATTGAGCTCTTTAATGTTTACGTCCTGATTCATGTATGGCATCTTTTAATTAGAAATTATCTTAATAAGTACTATCTTCAAATTAGTCAACAAAAATAGCCCCGAAAAAGAGCATAAGAAAGAGGTTGGGGGTTAAAAAATGTTAAGAAAAAGGTAATTTTAGGAAATTCATGCAGCTTCATGCCCAGGTATTTTATCCATATGGCTTATGATGGTGCGGACTACCACGGTTGGCAGGTCCAACCAAATGGCAAAACGGTCCAGCAGATCATTGAGCATGCATTCACAACTATTTTGAGAGAGAATATTTCTGTAACCGGCGCAGGACGTACAGATACGGGCGTACATGCCTCTTTTTTTGTTGCGCATTTTGATACTTCCTCATCTCAGGAAATCAAGACAGAGCAATTCATCTTCAAACTGAACCGTTTTTTGCCTCCCGACATTGTGGTTTATAAAATAGAAGTGGTACCCGATAAAACACACTCCCGCTTTTCGGCCATTTACCGGACCTATCACTACCATATTAGCACGATAAAGCCGCTTTTCAACAGAAACTATGCCCATTTTGTCCATGGGATCCTGAATACCGATGAAATCAACAGGTGTTGTGGTTTTATTATGAAATCAACCGATTTCACAAGCTTTAGCAAGCTTCACACCGATGTTAAAACCAACAAATGCAAAGTGATGCATGCTGAATGGAGCTCTGTGGAGAATGGTTATCTTTTTGAGATTAAAGCTGATCGATTCCTTCGCAATATGGTAAGGTCCCTGGTTGGAACGCTTCTTGATGTGGGACAGGGAAAACTGGACATGGAAGAATTCATCAAAATCATGGAAGCAAAGGACCGCAGTCAGGCAGGACAATCAGCCCCGGCACATGGCCTGTTCCTGGTTGATATCGGTTACGAAGAGTTTTAATCCCGGTTCAAGCGGGCCCTGAATATTTCCTGACCATCCTCTTCCCTTGTTGCAACGAAGAAAGCAGGATTCACCGTGCTAATCCCGGATTCTCCAGGTCCACTGATTATTATTTCATCGCCCAGGAGCGCCTCATGCATAAAATTGATCTCAATTTCTCTGATCTCCCGATCTACGTTAAATTCATTTGTGGCAGAATCTATGCACCATTCCATGTACTTCACATTGTTCACATGCCCCATGATATCCAGGTCGGAGAATACCACCTTTTGATGATTCAGAACTTTCATTTCATCAGGAAGCAGAATCTTTTCAAGCTTCGCATCAAATACAGATTCATCACCTCTACCGTGATGCAACACGTCTTCTGCGGGTCTGACGGGTCTTCTTGTCCGGCTATCCAGGATCAACCATGCACTGCTGGCAACTCCGAGTATCACACCTGACCTATCCTTAACAGTAAAGTCTCTAAGTCCAAAAAGCCGGTCCATTCCTTTGTGCCATGTTTCAACATTCACCTGGTCATCCCAGCCAGGATAACGGTTCATCCGAATTCTCATCCGGGAGAGGACCCACATGGTTTTCCTTTCATTCATATCATCGTAACCAAAACCCAGCTGACCTGCATGATGATAGGCCATTTCCTGAAAGAAATTGGCCATGCTGGTAAGCCTTGCCTGACCCTTTGGATTAAGGTCATAGGAAGAGATTGAAAACTCCTTTGAAAACTTATTCACCATATTCATCTATTAAACTCGTCTATTCCAGAAACCGATCAATTAACTGCCAATCCCTAATCCTTTTTATTCCATATTTCCCATGATCTTTCCGCCTGGTATACCAGCATATCGTAACCATTGACGATGGTGGCCCCCTTCTCCTCTCCCCGTGACAGAAACCTGGTTTTTTCAGGATTATACACCAGATCAAAAAGAAGATGATCGGGAGAGATGGCATCATATGGAATATCAGGGTATGTGTTCAATTTGGGATACATTCCCAGGGGTGTGGTATTAATTATAAGCGGACTATTTGCGACCAAACTATCCTCCAACCTTGCATATGTAATCTGCTCCTCGCCTTTACTGCGGCTCACAATGCGATACTCAATTCCAAGTCTCTCCAACACAAATGTCACGGCTTTCGAGGATCCTCCGCTACCCAGAACAAGCGCCGATGTATGATGCTTATTCAAATGCTCACTCAATGATCGCTCAAAACCGATCACATCTGTATTATGCCCAACAAGTGCCCGCACACCTTTCTTCCGGCAAAAGCAGATGGTATTAACAGCCTGGATATTGCGGGCTGTCTCAGCGAGTGCATCAAGATAAGGTATGATCTTTTGCTTGTATGGAACAGTAACATTTAGTCCAGCCAGGTTGAGATCGCTCTTCACAAGTGACTCAACCTCAGATATTTTATCCAAAGGAAAGTTCCTGTACTCGGCGTTAATCCCCTCTTCAGAAAACTTGTTTGTGAAGTATTGAACTGAAAAACTGTGTCCCAGGGGATATCCTATAAGTCCAAAAATTCGCAAGGGTGAAGTTTGTTAGTCATAAAGTCTAAAGTCGTAAAGAATAAAAAGTCAAACTTATGAACTTTCTGATGGTTTTTTAGTTAGAATTAATTCGATTAAGAGTATAAGTACAATGCCAATGGCAACCATTAACAGGGCCATCCAAAACCGATCATCTGTGTTGCTTATTGACGGAAGAATATTCTTCTCTACCAGAGGTTTGAGCTCCCCTTCCACGATGATTGTTTTCAGGGTTTCTTTCCATGGCCAAATCTTATTCAATGAGCCTATCATAAAGCCTACAAGCACTGCAACAGTGATATCATGATGCTTTTTCAATAGCCAGGAAAGAAGGTTGGCAAATAGCACTATACCAACCAGTGCGCCCGATCCAAGCAGTAGCAGGTCAACAACAATGCGTTCATTGACTGCATGAAGTGCAAATGCATATTTTCCCAACAGAAGCAGAATAAAACTTCCGGAAATCCCAGGCAAAATCATGGCACAACTGGCCAGAGCACCGGCGAGAATGATGAACCAGAAACCATCGGTTGTTGTTGTAGGTGTGACGCTGGTAATGTAAAAGGCAATACCAATGCCACCGACAAGTGCCACTATTTTAGGGTACTCCCATTTGGTAATTTTTCTGGAAACCACATAGGAGGAAGCCAGGATCAAGCCAAAGAAGAAGGACCATATTAAAATGGGTTGGTGTTCCAACAAATACTCCAACACCTTTGCCAGCGAAAGCACGGAAATAAATACACCCGCAAAAACGGTCAGCAGGAAATTCCCATTGATCTGTTTCCAGAATGATCTCCACTCTCCTGTAAGGAATAACTTAATGGCCTTGAGGTTAATGCTCTTCAGGGAGTAGACCAACTCCTCGTAAATCCCGGTGATAAATGCGATGGTCCCGCCCGATACGCCCGGCACCACGTCCGCAGCTCCCATGCCCATTCCCCGGAGGGCCAGAAGCAGATACTTGTTAATACTATTTTTCAAAATGCTACTGTTTTCTGGATTGATACTTTTCAGGAAGGACATCGAAGAAGGTGTCACCACGCATACCACATCGCAATGCTTCCAACGAAACAACTTCATTTGGAGCAATGTTCCCGAGATTAACGTTGGCCCCCAGCATTTTAATAAACATAGTTTGCTGTGCCTTATTGGGAGCTTCCCACAGTACATCATTCACGGAGATCTCCTTCATGATATCATCTATCAATTCGCGATTAGCCTTCCCCTCTGAATCGTAAATGCCAATGGTTCCACTTTCCCTGGCCTCTGCGATCACTTTCCAGGCACCCGCTTCAAGTTCGGTCTTCATATATGAAACCCATACCTCATTGGGAAGCTCCACACCCTTCACCTTGCTTCCGATCTCAGAAAGAACCTGATAATCTTTGGCCAGTACCCGGATGCATTCGAGCTTCTCCTCGTGATCCATTTTAATGGTTCCATCCGATACTTCTAAATTATTCACTCCCGATTGGTCAATAAATTGCCTGTAATCGTCGAATTGGTCACGGACAAAGAACATTTCAAATAGTGTTCCGCCGAAATATGGCTTAAGTCCGGCTGACTTATAGAGCTCAACCTTTTCTTTCAAATCCCTGGTTATAAGAGCCGTTCCAAATCCAAATTTAACCAGGTCGGTATAGGGTGCGCTGGACTCAATAAAGTGTTCAGCTTCCTTCAGGCTCAAACCTTTATCCATCATCATGGTAAGGCCATAATTTCTTTCTCCGGAAGTTCTTTCAGGAATGTGATTGATTTTAAAATTCATATGGGAAAGTGTTATTTATTCGCTTGTATAATGCGTTCAATATCATCGTCACGTGTCCCTTCGGGAAAATAATAATCAAAATCAGAAACCAATGAGCTATTCGCAACAAGTGCTTCTTGTAAAAACTTTTTGGCTAAATCCTTCTCTTCAAGTTTCAGGTGACAGACAGCCATTTTTATCTTAACTCCTGCCTCTTGAGGATGATGAACAAAGGCTTCACGAAGAAAACTCAATGCCTTCTCATAGTATCCCTCCTTCATCAATAGTCCGGTAAGTGCCATCCAGCCATCCAGATCATCCGTGTCGACCTTGGTTACATACCCATAACACTTGATGGCTTCTTCAATAAGTCCAGCATCTTCATTGGCATAACCCAGGTTGATCCAGTAATCCAGATTGTTATTGTCAAATTCAATGGCCTTCAAAATATAGGTGATGGCTTCCTGATACATGCCGGTGCGATGATATACCATTCCGGCTCCAAACCATCCTTCCGGATCAGTATTGTCCAGTTCAATCACTTTTTTAAATGATCCCAGTGCATCATCCAGCTGATTCATCTGCTCAAAACAATCACCCATATAACAGTATGCCTGAGTGCTTTCCGGTTCTACCTCAAGGAACTCCTTATAAGTTTTAATCGCTCTGTCAAATTTCCCGGCATTCACCCATACACTGGCTTTATTGAAATAGGCTGAAGCATAATCAGGATTTATGGCAATTGAAAACTCGTATGCTTCAACAGCCTTCTCAAATTTCTCCAGCTTATGGTAAACGATTCCAATGTTGTACCACACATTATCGGAATACGAATCAAGGTCCAGATATTGCTGGTAATACTTCAGGCTTTCATCAAATCGATGCAACCGGTCATAGAAATAACCAAGGTCATACAGTACAGATAAATTCTCCTTTTGCTGACGATAGGCCTGGATCAGGTACTTTATGGCCAGTTCAAAGTGCCTTACGTTTTCAAAGGCAATTGAAATATTTACCAGGGCATCAAAAGTGTCCTCAATAGAAATTTCGAGTCCCCGGTCAAACTGAGACTCAGCCTCCTTCAACCGATTCAGCAAACACAATGCTGTTCCTTTTAAAAAATAGCGTTCCGGGTTATTCTCCTCCCAAACCGGAATCTCTTCCAATAACGATAGCGCTTTTTTAGGTTGCCCCTGCTCTATGTAAATATGGATAAACTTGTATTTGATCTCGACAGAGGCAGGATGCTGCTGCTTTCCCAAATGTGCAGCTTCTTTCGCCTCATCGTATTGAAAATCATCCAGGTAATAATCAATGATCTGCTCAAATTCCTCCACATCGAAAAAGATGGACTGGGAGCCGCTTCTCATGTCCTCATACTTTCTCAATAGCACCTGAAACTCCTCATTTTCAAAAACTTGTTCCCTATTCTCACTCATCTATATCCTCAATTTGAAGGTGTAAAGATAACTGATATTTGTAAGATATATAAATATGACCCCGACAATAGAATCCTGAAACAGATAGATATCAACTTTTTTTAAAGATATACTCCATTCTGGAGCGATAAGTTTATCCTTTGACACATCTACTACAAGACAACATCAAACTCTAAATCGTGTTTCATGCAAAGCAATCCATCCAGATTACCAGGGGAGTACTTAGAACTACTTCAGAGGAGAAGGTATAGCCAGAGTACCATTATAACATACACAAATTATTTCCTTCAGTTTATGGACTACCATCATAACCAGGATTTGAACACCATCACACCTCCCCAGATCAACGCCTATATTCTTAAATTAATTGAATATAAAAAGATCTCAACCAGCCAGCAAAACCAACGGATCAATGCCATTAAATTCTACTATGAAAAGGTCCTAGGCAGAAAACGGGAATATTTTCAGCTTAGTCGCCCACGGAAAGAGTCAACCTTGCCAACCATTCTGACACTCGAAGAGGTGAAAAAAATATTTCAGCTAACAAAGAACCAGAAGCATAAATGCATCCTAATGACCATCTATTCAGGAGGATTGCGCAGGAGTGAATTGATTAACCTGAAAGTAGAGGATATAGATTCTCAACGGATGCTTATCAAAGTATGTGCTGCTAAAGGTAAAAAAGATCGATTTACACTGCTTTCTGAGAAGCTTGTGATAGAACTGCGCAAATACTATATGGAATATTATCCGAGAAAATGGCTTTTTGAAGGCCAGAAAGGTGGGCAATACAGCGCAACAAGTATTGAAAAGGTATTCCGCGAAGCCGTGAAAAGGGCCCATATTAGGAAACATGTCACACCACATAGCCTTCGCCACAGTTTTGCCACCCACCTTTTGGAACAGGG
>Ga0209013_10003473_pt1 | contig 14001 bp, 13 predicted proteins | sample Cruoilmetagenom2_FD_187291 | JGI IMG/M metagenome (GOLD analysis project Ga0209013, IMG submission 187291) | Oil polluted marine microbial communities from Coal Oil Point, Santa Barbara, California, USA - Sample 2 (SPAdes) (version 2) | ecosystem: Environmental > Aquatic > Marine > Oil seeps ... | reverse complement strand
TCCAGTTTGCTGTATGACGATCTTCAACCATGTTACTGATACAACGCAACTCAACACAGGGGACTTTAAAAGTATTGCATACCATTGCCACAGCAGCTCCCTCCATGTTCTCACACCCGGCAGCAAATTTTTTCCGCAGATAGTCTCCACGCTTTTTTGTGCCACTGCAGCAGTTGACAGTTACGAAATTTGCCGCTCTAAATTCTATTTCATTGACATTTAAAATATTCTTGCAGTTTGAAACAAGTTCATTATTAAATAACAAGGGTGTGATCAACTGTGAAAGTCCAGAATCAAAATCCAGGATATCATCCTGCATGCAGATGCCGAAATCACCGAAAATTTCTTGTTGAGCCAGGCATATGTCAAGCAGATTTATGCCACTGTCAAGATATGCGCCACCAACTCCTATATTTATCACACCATCAATATTAGAACCATGAAGAGCCAGATAGCTGCTAAGATTTGCAGCAGTTGTAACGGGCCCCATTCCGGTGACCAGAGCTTCCAAATGCTCAGCATCTGAAAGGAATTGTTCTAATGGTTTTATTTCTTTTTCAGTGGCAGCCGCAACAAGTAACATGTACACCTCTGGTTTATTATTGAAAAGATAGCACGTCTTTGAAAGTTAGGGTATTTTCGTCCTGACAGCAACCAATTTTCTTTTACCTCAACACTCACTGAATCAACATGAATCCCGAATTTAACTTTGAATCATATCATTATGATCTGCCTGCAGATCAAATTGCCCAATTGCCAACTGCAATAAGAGACAAGTCTCGACTTTTTGTGATGGATTGCAGAAATGACAGTATGCAGGACATGAATTTTACAGACATTCTGAGCTTCTTTCAGGCTGGTGATCTCCTCGTAGTTAACGATACTAAAGTATTTCCAGCCCGGCTTGAAGGGAGAAAGGACACTGGCGGGAAAATTGAATTGTTTCTATTGGAATACCCTGATTTTAATAATCTTGACATGATGGAAACATCAACTGCCCAGGCAGTTGCCCAAAAGGGTTATTGCCTTACTGTTACAGGTTTGCTGAAAAGCTCCAAAAGGCCCAAGGTGGGATCACGATTTTTTTTCAGTCCGGCAGTTGAGGGTGAACTCCTGCGATTTCTTACAGATGGGAAAGCAATTGTGAAACTCTGTTTTAATGCTGTCAAAGATGAAAGCCCTGAAGAAATATTGATGCAATGCGGCAGGGTCCCCCTGCCACCATACATCCATAGAGATGAGGAGGATCACCCCGATGACCGAGGACGCTACCAGACTCTTTTTGCCAGAAAATCAGGTGCAATTGCTGCACCAACTGCAGGTTTGCATTTTTCAGAAGAACTGCTCCATAATCTTCAAGAGCGCAACATCCAAATAGCACCTATCACTCTTCATGTGGGATACGGCACTTTCGCACCCGTGAGAGTTAAAGACATACGTCAACACAAAATACACGAAGAGTATGTAGAGGTCAGTGCGAAAACAGCAGAGTTAATCAATCAAACACGAAAAGCTGGGAAAAAAATCTGGACTGTGGGAACAACGACAGTACGAACTCTGGAATTTGCAGCTAATAAGGATGGACAGGTAGAGGCCAAACAGGGATGGTGCGGGCTTTATATTTATCCCGGCTATGAATTTAAAGTGGTCAACGCTTTGATCACCAATTTCCACTTACCCGGATCTTCACTTCTCTTTCTGGTTGCGGCACTTACCGGCAGGCCAAACATACTCCGGGCCTATCAGATGGCAATACAGCTTGGGTATCGCTTTTACAGTTATGGGGATGCCATGCTGATCATTCCCTGATTGCAAAAATTCCCTGCAAAATCAGTTCTATTAAATTTTTACCGGGATAAAATTGTCAGGCGGTTGCGGAACAGTCTGCTTTGCTATTAGTGGTTGCAGAAGAATCAGAAGAACTGCATGTAGTTTTTTCGGCCTTTGTTGATGTGTTTTTTGTTGATTTATCTTTAGAGGTTGAACCTGAACCATTGGAGGATTTACTGCTGTAACCATCGGCATACCACCCTCCCCCTTTCAGCTGAAAAGAACTCTTAGACACAAGTTTATTTACCGGGCCGGCACAATCAGGGCAGTTTGTTAATGGATCCTCTGTCATACGCTGAATAACTTCAATAATTTTACAACAGGATGTGCATTCATATTCATATATTGGCATTTTGTCATATACTCCAGTTCATGTATATATTCCCCGGCTTCAAGGAAAACGCATTTCACATGTGGTAATTCTTCTTCAATAATACTCTCCAATATCCTTTCGGTGGCAAATATTAATTTCGATCCGCACTCTTGTCAACGCCACAAAATATTTTTTCATCATAAAATAAGGCTATAGCCGATGTATGCCGGCAGTAAAGAATCATGGCCCTGAGGATGGGGTTTTCTTGAACGAATAACCTGAATTGTATCTATTTTTAATTATTTAAAAAGGAAAGTCTTGCAAGCAATTAATATCAAAAGTTATCTGGACAGAATCTCTGTAAAGTTGTATTTACGCAATTTCAGGGTTGCAAGCAACACACTTTTTCCTGAATTTAATTATCTTCGTTTCAATAATATCGAGAATATTTTTTTAAAAAAAACAAATCCATAAATTAATATTTTTTATTACAACCATGATTGGAATTTTCGATTCAGGAGTCGGAGGCATGACTGTTGCCCGTGCCGTGGAAACTCTGCTTCCTGATCTACAAATTATATATTATGGGGACCTGGCAAGGACTCCATACGGAAGTAAGAGCCCTGAAACTATTATTGAATACTCAATCAATAATACAGAGTTTCTCCTTAGTCACGGTGCTCAAGCGATCATCATCGCCTGTAACTCAGCAGCAAGTGTTGCCTCAGAAATCCTCCGGCAAAAATTTGATACCCCAATTTTCGAAGTCATCTCGCCGGCAGTTAATCGTGCAGTAACAACTACTCAATCAGGAAACATAGGTGTTATTGGCACTCGTGCCACTATCCGCAGTGAAATTTATACTCGAAAAATAAAACGAAAATCTCCCGATCTAAGGGTTTTTTCCAAAGCCTGTCCTTTGCTGGTACCGCTTGTTGAAGAAGGCTGGTTAGATGCCCGTGAGACCAAAATGATACTAAGGAAATATCTGGCGCCACTGAAACAAAAACAGATAGATACACTTGTGCTGGGCTGCACACATTACCCCCTGCTGAAAGATCTTATTCAGCATCGCGTGGGCAAAAACAGGATCAAGCTGATTGACTCCTCCATAGAAGTTGCATTAACATTACAAGCATACCTGGATGAAAATCCTGATTTTTCTAAAACCCTTCAGCATGAAACAGCAAACAAATATTTTGTTTCAGACATCACGAAAGCAGCAATCAATACTGCAGAAAAAATATTCGGGCGTCATATTGATTTAAAAAAGGTTTGATAAACAATGACTTATTCTTCTTTCCCCCCCTGCTTTCTTTCTGTGACCACACAGAGATCTATCTACAGAATCTACACAATGATACTGTTTACAGGCTTATTTCTGTTGCCAATACAGATTGCGGCTCAACCAATGGATTCGATCGAGATTGCTCAAAAACTGCAAGGCACATATGAAAAAGCTACAAATCTGGTGGCTGATTTTAATCAAACAACATCAATAAAATTCAGCGGGCGTGTACGGCAAGGCTCAGGATCCATGATATTTCTCAGGCCAGGTCGATTGCGTTGGGATTATATTGCACCTGATCATCAGGTACTCATAAGTGATGGGGAATCCATCTCCATGTATTTTGAAAAAAACAATCAAATGATAATCAGTAATGCACGAGACTACCTGCAATCAGATGTCACTTACTCATTTTTTGCGGGCACAGGAGACATACTGAAAGATTTTGATATTGTTGAACCTGATTTTAAAAACGTCGAGGGAAATTCTCACCTTATCAAACTTGTCCCCAAATCAACACATCCGCATGTATCATCCATACATGCCTGGATCACTGATGGAACCTTCCTGCTTGAACATCTACGGATTTTTGACCATTTTGATACTGTCACTGATCTCTTTTTTGAGAATGTGCAAATTGATTCCAACTCCTACGGCGGTCGCAAAATAACGAAAAATCTGTTTTCTTTCACACCTCCGGCCGACACTGAAATTATCAAACAGTATTAACTGTTCTTCCTGAGAGTTGATTTTGGACTCAAAAAAAACACCTACTCCCAAACATTCTCCAATAAAAATCAATTTAATATCCATGCCGTGGCCCCTTTTTAACAGGCCATCCATACAGCTTGGCACATTAAAGGCTTATCTTGAAACCAGAGCCGATTGGCTTGCAGTTGACACAGAACATCCCTATCTGGAGGTTGCTTCCATTCTGGGGACGGAATTGTATCACTGGATAAGCCAGAATGCATGGGTCAGTGAATCTCTGTATGCTCCCCTTGTCTTTCCTGAACAGAAGAACTCTTCTGAAACACTGGCAACTAACTATGCGCATAAAGCTGGTCCCCCAATTAATACATTATTTAATTTTAACCAGATACATGAAACAGTAGAGAGCCAGCTCGAAAATTGGGTTAGCGACTGCGACTGGTCACAATATACAATTGCAGGTTTCTCTGTCTGTTTCAATCAACTCCTTGCCTCACTTGCTGCAGCCAGTTTTATTAAGAAAAAATCCCCTCACATAACAATCGTTTTTGGAGGGTCGTCATGTGCTGCTACTGCTGGCAAATCTATCCTTGATGCATTCGACTTCGTGGATTTTGTCATCCAGGGGGAAGGGGAAAAGAGCCTGTTGGAACTTTGCGGGTACATTACCGGTCGAAGCGACAGACTTCCTCAGAATATATTTTCTGCAAAATCATCACTGCATCATTCCAACTTGAATGATCCTGCTGTTGGTTCCCAATTGCCCTCATTGGAACCACTTCCCGTCCCGGATTATGATGATTATTTTTCAGATCAAAAAAAATGGTTCCCAGACAAACCGTTTATCCCGGTTCTTCCTGTTGAATTTTCCCGCGGTTGCTGGTGGAATAAATGCACCTTTTGTAATCTTAATCTGCAGTGGTGCGGCTATCGTTATAAAAAAGCTTCACAAATGATTGATGAAGTTACAGCGCTATCCGAAAGGTATGGTTGTCTTGACTTCACATTCACAGACAACATGATACCCCCGCAGGAATCTTTACATTTCTTCACGCAGACAAGTGAACTCCATACTGATTTCAGCTTTTTTGCCGAAATTCGATCTATCGGTGAAAAAAAATCTATTGATGAAATTTTTTCTCTCTACCGTCGCGGGGGACTTTCGACAATACAAGTGGGTATTGAATCACTCAGCAACAGCCTCTTAAGAAGAATGCAAAAAGGGGTCAGCGTCATTGAGAATATTGCAACCATGCGGGCTGCTCAAGAACATTCTCTTGCACTGGAAGGAAACCTGATTATTCAATTTCCCGGCAGTACACAATCTGAAGTTGATGAAACTCTTGAGAATCTTGATTATGTTTTTTCATATAGTCCGTTAAGCATTGCAGCTTTTTTTCTGGGACATGACAGTCCTGTCTGCCTTTCCCCTGAAAAATATGGCATCAAGGCTATCATCAACCACGCAAATAATACAAAAATCTTTCCACGAGAGACTCTTCAAAAATTAAAACTCATTGTGCAGGATTACAGAGGAGACCGTACATACCAAAAAAAAATATGGCAGCCGGTTTTTCTTAAAATAAAAAAATGGCAGGAATACCACGAAAAGAGAAAGGCAAGCGCACAGCACAAGCCACTCTTGTACTATAGGGATGGAGGTGACTTCCTGCTTATGCGCCAAGAATTAATTGACGGCACGGCTTTAAACCATAGATTGAGAGGCACATCACGACAAATCTACTTATTCTGTACGCAAATAAGAACAGAGAAAGAATTATCTGAAAAATTCCCGGCAATCTCTCAACAAAAAATTCTTACTTTTCTTGCTGATCTTAAGAAAAAAAGACTTGTTTTCTCAGATAAAAACAGACACCTTTCTCTGGCAGTACACAGCACATTATGAATGTCTACTGATTCTCAAAACCCAAAAAGGTAAATACCCACATCAAAACTTATAACCCTGATCCTAAACTCAATAAATATTAAGGTGATCTTATGTCAGATGATTTTTCTAATCATGAAAGTTTTGCAGATTTATTCAAAGATGATGGTCCCCCTAAAAAACAGCTTTCACCCGGTCAAAAAATTAAAGCAGTGGTGGTCGATGTTTCCCAGGACTCCATTTTTCTGGATGTTGGCGGGAAAAGTGAGGGCTTCGTTGACCGGAAAGAGCTTGAGGATGAGACCGGAGATGTAACCGTTGAGACTGGAGACATTCTCGAAGTCTATTTCCTCTCTTCCGCCCGAAATGAAATGCTTTTTACTACCAAGATTGGTGGCGGCTCAACATCACGGGCTCACCTTGAAGACGCCTATAGAAACGGCATACCACTGGAAGGATTTATCAAAAAGGAGATAAAAGGTGGATTTGAAGTCACGGTTGCCGGAAATGTCCGGACCTTCTGCCCCTTTTCTCAAATGGACATAAAGCGCATCTCTGACCCTGAAGAGTATGTCGATCAGCATATGCTTTTCAAAATTACAGAATACAAGGAAAATGGCCGCAATATTATTCTTTCCCGTCGAATTATTTTAGAAGAGGAAAGAGAAGAAAAACGTGAGGTTCTAAAAGAAACCCTGCAGGAAGGTATGACTGTGAAGGGGATAATTACCTCAATACAAAAATTTGGTGCCTTTGTAGATATTGACGGCATAGAAGGACTCATCCCAATCTCTGAGATCGGCTGGTCCAGGGTTGAAGATATCCAGGAAATACTCACAGAAGAGCAGAAAGTTGAAGTAGTAATCCTTAAGCTTGATTGGGAAAATGATCGTTACTCCTTCAGTCTGAAGCAGGCTCTTCCCGACCCCTGGGAAAGCATTTCACAGAAACTTCCTGTTGGTTCCTCGCATTCAGGGACTGTGGTAAGGCTGACAAAATTTGGTGCTTTTGTAAATCTTGCTGAAGGCATTGATGGCCTTATCCATATTTCCAAACTCGGAGGCGGCAGACGGATTAACCATCCAAAAGAAGTTTTAGATGAAGGCCAAACTGTTGAAGTGAAGATAGAGGATATAGATGCGGAACAGAAACGTTTATCCCTAACCCTGGTTGGTGAAATGGCTGCAGAGGAATCCGATTCTGCCAGCGAAAAAGAAGATATAAAAGAATTTCAAGCAAAACACAGGGAATCTGCTACAAGCAGCCCGATGAGTACACTTGGAGATATTCTCAGGGCAAAACTGGAAGAAAAAGAAAAGAGATAGCTGTCTGCCGGAAGGATAGATTTTTATGTTTGAGCAAATGGTTTCTGATCTCAAAAACGAAAAACTCCCAGAGAGCACCTTACTCCGAAAAAGATTTGAGGCAGCTCTGGTCAAGAAATTAGGTGTTATAAGAACTCCCTATTCCTTCTGGCCGGCTGACAGAAAAATCAATCCATCCACAAAAGAACTCCTTTGGGCAGCAGTACTTTTGCATGACAAAGAAAATTACAGAATGATAGAGGCTGTTATTTTATCTGAACTTGAAGAAAAAATGAGGGCCAAAGGATTACAGAACAGCACCCACGACCTCACTGATAAGGTCGAGCAAGCCATGCAGGACTATATTGCTGAATTGCTTGGGTTAGTACCATCTGAGGTATTCAAAAAAAAACTTCAACAAAAGGTACAGGCAATCACTCAATTTTAATTAGAATGCCACCCGGTCGGGCAACATATATAGGATACCCGGGGAAAAATTTACTTATATTTTGCCTTTCTTTGCCTGACTGTTTCAAACAGGATTACTCCTGCTGCCACAGATGCATTTAAAGAGTCCAGTGAACCCTGCATCGGTATGGATATATATATGTCACAGTGTTCAGCAACCAACGGCCGCAATCCTTTTTCTTCACTACCGATTACCAGACATGCAGGTACAGTTAAGTCTGTCTCATAAACTGCCTGTGATGAATCTTTTGCAGTCCCGAATATCCAGATACCCTCATCTTTCAATACTTTAAAGCTGTTTACGAGATTGGTTACCCTGCATATGTCAAGATGAAACGCGGCTCCTGCCGATACTTTAATTACAGTTCCGGTAATTGAGGCGCTTCGATCTTTAGGAAGAATAAGTCCGTTCACACCTGCTGCTACTGCAGAGCGAATTATGGCTCCAAGATTATGCGGGTCCTGTATTGAATCCAGAGCAAGCAAAAGGGGAGGCCTGGAAATATTTTTCACCTTGCCCAATAGCTCATCCAGGGTAAGCACCGGCAGGATAATTCTGGCTGAAACCCCCTGGGAACTTCCCTGCTCCAAGGAGCCGGATTTTTTTTTATAAGTCGCTTCTATTGTAGACGTCCCAACGGTAACTGGAACGCTATTTTGCTGCGCCATTTCCAACAACTCTTCCAAGCGTAGTCCTTTCTTGCCCTTTTCAACAAATATTTCTTTAACACAATGCGGACACGCCTTAAGAGCTTCAAGAATAGAGTGGATTCCCAAAACAAATTGATCTTTGGGGGAAATGGAACGGTGGTGTGATTTTGGTGATTGTATATCTTTTTTTCGAGATCTTTTTGGAGAAAAATACGCCATATGACTCCTAAAAATCGAGCTTGAGAGATTCTCCGGACACACTCCGCCTTTTTCTACTTCTTTCAGCAATAATTATTGATTTCAGCACTTCAACTGCCCGGTCTACCTGTTCATTGACAATGACATAATCATAGTGTTCAAGACTCTTCATTTCATCATGTGCGTTCTTGAGGCGGGTTGAAATTACAGACTCCGATTCTGTTCCCCGGTTAGCCAATCTTTTTTCAAGCTCCTGCAATGAGGGAGGTGCAATAAAGACAAAAAAAACCTTCTCTCTCACTTTCTCCATCACCTGGCGGGCACCCTGTACATCAATATCCAGGATAACATCCTTTCCCTGTTCAGTTAATTCTTTCACTGCATGACTGCTGGTACCGTATAGATTAGCATGCACCTCAGCCCATTCAAAAAAAAGACCTTGCTTCTGCATAGTTTCAAAGGTGTCTTTTTCAACAAAGAAATAGTCAACACCCTCCTTCTCCCCTATCCTCGGAGCCCTGGTAGTATGGGAGACAGAAAAAACTATACTCTTCAATTCAGAAATGACTCTCTTGAGTATTGTTGTCTTGCCGGTGCCTGATGGAGCCGAAATTATAAATAAATTGCCCTTTTCCATTAATAAACCCTATAAATCTTCGACAGGTGTACTTTGTTGGACATATGTGGGTACAAATCGCTGCATTATGGTTTCAGGCTGCACAGACGAAAGAACAACATGGTTACTGTCTAATATAATTATGGAGCGTGTCCTCCTTCCCTCCGTTACATCCAGAAGCCGATTGTTTCGTTTCGCCTCATCCTTTAATTTCTTCATGGGTGAAGAGTGAGGGTTAACCACAGCTAATATCCTGCTGGCTACAATCGAATTACCAAATCCCACATTAATCATTCTTCCATCCATACTTTCACTCCTACTCTAGATTCTGTACCTGCTCACGGATTTTCTCAAGATCATTTTTCATGCCAACGATCAAATGAGCTGTTTCCGCATGATTAATCTTCGAGGCAATGGTATTTACTTCTCTAAGAAATTCCTGCACGAGGAAATCGAGCCTTCTGCCAACTGATTCATCAAGATTGAGAAAACCATGAAACTGTTCCAAATGACTGCGAAGCCTGACTATCTCTTCAGTCACGTCCGACTTGTCTACAAGAATAGCTACTTCCTGGGCTAATCGCACCGGATCAATATCTATCCCGGACAGAAGATTGTCAAGACGTTCCTGCAATGCCTTCCCCCTTTTCTCAATAATAACTGGTAATGACTGCTCAATTTCATCTACCTTCTGCTGAAAAGTAGCTAAACGCTCCAATAAATCCTTTTGTAATATCCCTCCCTCGTTCTGACGCATTTTCTGACATTCTTTCAGGGCGTCAATAATAGCCGCTTTAAGGTCCGGCCAAAGTTTCTCCAATATCTCTGCCCCCCCCTCTTCTTCAAGTGGAGAAATAATGTCACGATATGAAGCAAGCAAAGTCAAATCCGGTTCACCTGTGATTGAAAGCTCCCCGGCTACTTCTCTAAGGCACCTTAAATATTCTTTTGCTAAACCAAGATCAACCTTTAACTTTGTCGATTCAACACCTTCGTCATTGAACGTAATAAAGATATCGATCCGCCCACGGCTGTGTATGGATGAAATCTCTTTTTTTATCTTATCATCCCATCCTATAAATCTTCGTGGCAACTTAATGCTTATATCAAGATAACGGTGATTGACAGAGCGTAGTTCAACTGTCCATGAACTCTCTCTGTCGCTTGCCGTTCCCCGTCCAAATCCGGTCATACTCACAGGTTTTCCCATGGCGACTCCTTTCCGTATGAATAGGTTGATGCGCTATGATATACTGTTACGCAAATCCCATGTTAATTATTTTACATTTTTCATGGTAATGTATTTTACTGTTGCTCATTATTTTTTTCTAATTGAACAAGCCTTTCCGCAAAACGTTCCGCAGAAAAAACAAGTGATTCCAGATCAAGGAAATCAAGAACACTGTGATCAAATAACACCTTGGCTTTTGCCTCTATCCCCACCTCGGCATCTTCCTCCCAGAAAAGAAGATATTGTGGCACCATGGGCAAAACAGGTACAACCAGTGAGGAAGTGGCTGTTGAACCGAGATCAGGCGGCCCATCATATCCATCAAGTTGCACTCCTAAATCAGTTAACACGTGTGCTGGTTTGCCCGAAAGAAATTTAGCAATTTTTTTTTCACAATAGGTTGCCAATGTTCTTATTTTGGAAATGGAGTTGGGCAGACTTTCCATACCAATCCATGTACCATCAGGCTTTTTACCACCACATGAATGCACATAATTATAGAGAAGAATCTGGTCTCGAGGATCAACAACTGCATCATTACTTAAAAATATTTCAGCCTTTCCCAGCATGACTTCCTGACCAAGGTAACGCAGAGACAAAACATCAGGATTATGCTCATTCCAACTGGCGCCGAGTGAACCGGCAATAGAGCGAAAATCGACCTTGCTTACTTTCTCCCGCAGGTGTTTGACCAGGGCCCAATCATGCTCCTCGGCAACCTGTCCGGCCAAATCTTCCATATCTTTTTTGCTGCTCAGAACCGTGGCCTCAAGACCTTGCAGATTAATATATGGACATACGTTGATATCTGCCCCAGCTCTTGCCACTGCTGCGGCAAAGGCAAGACATGTCAGGTGCCCACATTCACCACAGTTTGTCTTGGGCGTTCTATGGAGTATTTCCAATGGATTCATACAATAAATACTGTATAAGTTTAATTACTTTTGATTGATCCGGGTAAGAAGAATTATTCAAAATAACTATACATTGAATTTCCTGAATAGTTATTTTGAATAAACAACGTACTGAGTCTCCTCAAAAAAAACAAAAGGTAATCAATTTATCAAAATAAATCTGCCCCAATTAGGGCCACCTAAATTTATTCAGTTAGCCAAAAAACCATTGACAGGCTGGTTTCAGAGTCTTACTTTAGGTATACCATAATCAATGAACCTCTGAGGTAGCACTTGCCATAAACTTATCACCAGTCATCCTGACAGATTTTTACTCCTTCATAATAGCTATTAATTGAGGAATGTTACCTTGAAGCACTGCCCTGAATGCCATAATCAAAGCACCGAGCTTTCTGCCCCCCACAATCCGGGAATTGCCATTGTCGGCAATATGAATGTGGGCAAGTCCAGTCTATTTTCATGGCTATGCGAAAAAGAGACTGACAGAAAGAATTTTCCCGGAACGACTGTTTCTCTTACAGCAGGACAGATCAAATCTTTAAATGCCACTGCCTATGACACCCCTGGCATCTACTCAATTTTTTCTGCCAATGAAGATGAAATGGTCTCGCGGGATATACTACTTCCCCAAAAATCCTTCAACCCAATATCCTCAATTCTTCTCGTGGCTGACGCCAAAAACATGAAGCGTTCCATCGCTATAGCCATGCAGTATGCAGAATATGGTCTGCCGATGCTGATGGATGTTAATATGATCGACGAGGCAGCATCTCGAGGGATAGAAATCGATTTTGAAAAGCTTTCTGATGTACTGGGCATTGATATCTGCACCTCTATTGCCAGAGAAGGTATAGGCATCCGCAAGATCATCAACAGGTTAAAGTCTCCGCGCATTGCTAAAAGAATTATCAATTACCCTGACTGGGTGAACAAATTCCTTGATATCATTGAAAAACTTTGCAAAAATTCCGACATCTCCCCTCGAGTCATTGGGCTTCTCCTGTTAACAGGTGACAGATCAATAGAAAAATACCTGTCAAAAAAATTCGGAACTGAGCTTTTAGAGGAACTCAAAGACCTGGCAGCTGACTACCGCAAGGGTGAAAGCGAAACGTTCCAGGCATTACTTGTGAATCTCTACAATAAAAAAGCCGAACAGATCGTAAAGGAGATTCAGGAGGTTGAACCACCCCGGAAAAACCCATTCCTTGTCACTTTTGGTGATTGGTGCACACAGCTTCATACCGGAATCCCCATCGCTGTTGCTGTTCTCATCCTGATTTACTTATTTGTCGGCACCTTTGGAGCCACATTTATTGTGGATACGATTAACGGGGTTGTTTTCGAAGGTTTTATCATCCCCTGGACCGCCAAAATTCTAGATCCCATTCCAAATCAATTTTTCAAGGACATGATTATAGATCCTGATTTTGGCATTCTGCCAACCGGTGTTTTTCTGGCCCTGGGGCTCGTCATGCCTGTGCTTTTCTGTTTCTACCTTGTATTTGGTATTCTCGAGGATTCAGGGTACCTGCCTCGGTTATCCATACTCCTTGATAAGGTCTTCAGGAAGATGGGATTAAACGGCAAAGGAGTCATCCCGCTTGTCATGGGTTTCTCCTGTGTCACCATGGCAATTCTTACCACCCGGCTCCTTGATACAAAAAAAGAAAAAAACATTGCCACCTTTCTCCTGCTGCTGGGAATGCCATGTGCACCTCTCATCGCTGTAATGCTTGTAATCCTGGACAAAATGCCATTTTCAGCCACCCTGACAATCTTCGGTATCATATTTTCCCAGACATTCATTGCCGGTTTTTTGGCCAATAAAATCATACCCGGACAAGGCTCACCTTTGATCTTTGAAATACCGCCGATGAGGCTGCCAAAACCTGTGCAAGTCATCAAATCAGCTGCCCATAAAACCTATTTCTTTATCAAAGAGGCTATACCTATATTTGTTTATGCCTCTTTATTTGTTTTTTTATTTGAAAGGATCGGGGGACTTGAAATCGCTGAAGATTTACTCAGGCCTCTAACTAATACTTTAATGGGGCTACCCGAAAAAAGTCTCCAGGTCTTTATTAAGACCATTATCCGGCGCGAATCCGGAGCTACGGAACTTGAACATTTGAGAAGTGAATACAACAACCTGCAGCTTGTGGTCAATCTTCTTATTATGACCTTTCTGACCCCTTGCATTAACGCCATACTTGTTCTTTTCAAAGAACGTGGACGAAAAACTGCAACCTTAATATTTTGTACAGTTCTCACTTATGCAATTTTAATGGGAAGTCTGGTTAACCATGTCTGCCTTGCTTTGGGAGTCACTTTTACTTAATTTACATTTTATATTAATAACGAATTCTGCCTAAAGCTTATCAGTGACAGGAGCTATATCATGCTAAATGAAACACAGGAAGAGATTCTTGAATCAATCTGGTCTGTTGGAGACAGACAGCACAATACAATTGAGGCTGTAAAAAAACGGTGTACTGTTGACTTTACAGAGGCTGATCTTGATGAGATGGAACGACAGGAATTAATTACCAGGGATCAAGACGAGATCAGGCTGGCCAACAAAGGAAAATC
>Ga0209013_10003472_pt1 | contig 14001 bp, 11 predicted proteins | sample Cruoilmetagenom2_FD_187291 | JGI IMG/M metagenome (GOLD analysis project Ga0209013, IMG submission 187291) | Oil polluted marine microbial communities from Coal Oil Point, Santa Barbara, California, USA - Sample 2 (SPAdes) (version 2) | ecosystem: Environmental > Aquatic > Marine > Oil seeps ... | reverse complement strand
ATCGAAACTTTGAAGGCCGTCAAGGTGCGGGTTCGAGAACGCATCTGATGAGCCCAGCAATGGCAGCAGCTGCTGCAATCGAAGGTCATATTGTAGATATTCGCAAATTTGGACTAGTAAATGCATAAGGAGGAAATCGAATGGAGCCTATCAATGAAATTAATAGTGTCATCACACCTTTAAATCAAAAAAACGTCGACACCGACCAAATTATCTCGAAAGAATTTCTAAAACGTATCGAACGTACTGGATTCGGTAAATACTTATTTTATCACTGGCGCTTCGATGCGAATGATCAACCAAATAAAGACTTCGTATTAAATGATGAACGATATAAAGAATCTACAATTCTAGTAGCCCATGATAACTTTGGATGTGGATCCTCCCGTGAACATGCTCCTTGGTCCATTTTGGATTATGGTTTCCGAGTAGTCATTGCACCAAGCTTTGCGGATATCTTCTATAATAACTGCATGAAAAACGGGATTTTACCGATTAAGCTGTCGGTGAGCGAAGTGGAAGCTTTGTTAAGTAAAGAAGAATATATAGTTGCAGTTAATCTTGAAACGCAAAGGGTAACAGGTGAAGATGGTATTGTGTACGCTTTCGACATCGATCCGTACCAAAAGAAAATGCTTCTAAATGGTTGGGACGAAATTTCATTAACCTTCCAATATGAAGATAAAATAAAAGCTTATGAAGATAAACAAATAGCTAATTAACAACTCGTAAAACACCACTATCTAATAGAAGAAAGTGGTGTTTTTGATGCGTTTAAAAGAAAAGTGGTTATAATGTTGCGGGAATGCTTACGAGAGTTGCGCAAACTAACCTAGATGTTGCGTAAAGGTGCAGAGACGTTGCGCGTACGACATAAGAAGTTGCGCATAACAAAAACGTTGCGGCAAATTGCACCAATGTTGCGGAAATCAAGAAAACGTTGCGTATACATTAAAGGAAGTTGCGCAAAACATTAATAGCCCTCCATTTGCGATTTCACCCAATGATCTTGTGATTTACATCAACTAACTTGTGATTCTATCATCTGGTTTTGCGATTCCACTCTTGACTCTTGCGATTTACATCTTCTAATTTGCGATTCACCATTCTTTCAACCTTATTCCAAACTCATCACTTGACTTTATTAGGTAACTAAAATATAATTACTTACGAAAAGTAACCTATATAATCAACTGGAGGAATGAACATGAAATATCACAATAAACCAAACACATTTATAGAATTAGTAGAGTTAAAGGTAGCGGATCTTCAACGTTCACTAGAGTTTTATGAGAATATCATAGGCTTTAAAGTGTTGGAGCAGCAAGCTGATAAAATAAATCTTACTGCCGATGGAAAAACAGCACTTCTTTCTATTGAACAACCAGCAAATATTATGCCAACTCAACAAAAGACAGCGGGATTATACCATTATGCATTACTATTGCCAACACGTGCTGATTTAGGAGCAGTTTTAAGACATTTTGCAGAGCTTAACATTAGAGTTGGAGCAGGAGATCACTTAGTTAGTGAAGCCCTATACTTAAATGATCCAGACGGAAATGGAATTGAAATTTATAGTGATCGTCCAGATTCTGAGTGGAAATGGGAAAATGAGTTTGTGGATATGGCTACATTACAAATCGATGCACAAAGCATTTTAGCTGAAGGTGCTAATACTCCGTGGAATGGTCTTCCAGCAGAGACCGTAATGGGACATATTCATTTGCATGTTTCTGAACTAGACAGAACAAAAGAATTTTACAACGCTCTAGGTTTTGATGTGATGACTCCTAATTATCCTGGTGCATTATTTATGGGTTCCGGCAAATACCATCATCATATTGGATTAAATACTTGGGCGGGAATTGGTGCACCTCCTACACCAGAAAACGTAGTCGGGTTAAAAGCATTCACTGTAGTTTATCCTTCAAATGAAGCCCTAGGAGATGCTATAACTAATGTAAAATTATTTGGATCAGCTATTCTAGAGGAAAATGGAATACACACTGTTAAAGACCCTTCTCAAAATCAAATAAAATTAACTATAAAATAAACCAATGATTCCGAGCAATCGGAGTCATTTTTATATTTGTATCTTCTCCCTCATTTGCATTATCTTAATCATTTCACGGATTTGCTTAATCCTATATTTACTCGCTTCTAAAATTACTTCGATAATTTTGTCTAGTCGTCTTTCTTCTTCCTCTAAGGTTACTTCTATTATTTCATTAATATTCTTCTGTGATATAATCTGTTGGAATTCGACACCCTCCAACTATATTGATAATGATGTTGTTTCTTGCGTATACTTGAGCAATTCTACCAATCCTAATCTGAATGTATTCGACAGGATTAGACCTACTGTGCGATTCTGTGGAGACAATGTTAACTTAGTTTGAAGATAAAGTTAACTTTGTAAAACTAAAGTAAAGTTTCAGAAAACACACTCATTTCTTCGTGCTATTATGCTATATTTCAGTGGGAGGTCGGAATACCTATGAAAAAATGGTCTACTATTCCACTGCGAATGAAGTATTTAATTGCAATTTTTAGTTCCTTTATCTTATTTGGGGTGATGACTGTTTTATTGATCATCCAAGTAGTTCACAACCAAGATTTGGCTAATGAGATGGAAGTTTCATCACAAAATGTCGAAAGTGCAGATATTATGAGATCGGAAATAGCAAGTTTGTATATTTCCATTTCCAACTTCGCAGGAGATCCTTTAGAAGAATTCGACAAAGATTACGAATTGACAAAAGAGAATCTCACAAATCTACAAATTACAGCTAGTGTGCAAATGCCCTATGTAGATTGGAAAAGTTTCTCAGAAACCTTACAATCAATACAAACTACATATGAAAACAATTTAAAAGAATCGGTTATCAATAAAGAAAATGTCGCAAAACGAAGGCAGCTTCAGTCCATCAATGAAAAATATACGAGTCTTACTCTACTGTTAGAAGATACCAGACAACTGGAGTCAGACAAAAGAATAGTTTTAATAGAAGAAATGTCTGAGAGCCAGAAAAACACAATTTTTATGGTAGTTGTTGCGTTTCTAATAGCTGGATTAATATCACTTGCTTTGGTGTTATTAACTAATCGACAAATTAAGACTCAACTCGCGCAAGTAGTATTATCTGCAAAGGATATATCTCAAGGGAATTTAAATAGTGACCCATTACAAATCTTAACTAAAGACGAAATTGGAGAAGTATCTAGAGCGATGAATGAAATGAGAGGAAATCTTATAAGCATCGTAAAAACGATTAAACTTACGGCAGAGAATCTAAGTAGTAATAGCACAGAACTAAAGGGATATTCTATAAATACTGTAAATAGTACAAATTCCGTCAAACTAGCTATCCATGAAACTAGTGGAAGCATGCTGAAGCAAAGAGAAGCATCTATTGGTATCCGCTCCTTTTTAGAGGAATTTTCTCGTACCTTTGGTGAAGTCACAGAAAAGGTAATTGAGTTAAACGAGTATTCTACTATTGCTGTACAAATGGCTGATGAAAGTGCTCTGGCATTGAAAAGTGCTGCCGGAGAAACAGCAAAACTACGCTCCTTATTTAAAGAAGCGGATCAAGAAAGGAAATTACTCCAAGACCGGACAGAGGAAATAGCAAGAATGACAAAAATCGTCCAAACTATCTCCAAACAAACTAACTTATTGGCACTGAATGCTGGAATTGAGGCTGCCAGATCGGGTGAGCATGGCAAAGGATTTGCAGTTGTAGCGGAAGAAGTAAAGAAACTGGCAGATGAAGTGTCTGAAACAGCTTATACAATCCATCAAATATCTGATTCTATTACTCAACAAGGAACTCAAATGGCAAATGTTTTTGCCGACGGCCTAGTGACATCCAAAAATAACGCAGCTACGTTTGATATGTTACATCATAAAATGGATAAAATAGTTTCCTACATAAGAGATTCCAAGTATCAAAATGATCATATGAAAGATTCTATTTTAACGATTGAAAAGGAAAAGAATACTTCTGAGAGACTCATATTTGCGTTAATAGAATCCATTGACTCTAACACAGCTCAAATGGAGCTGACAGAAGACATGCTTTTATCCAATGTTCAGACAATCGAAATGCTCTCAAAATTGATAAATGATGTAAGTGAAGAGGCCATTATTTTGGAGAAATCTAGTACTAGATTTGTAATATAAATTATACCTAACAAGTAGTATTTCTTATACTTGTTAGGATTTTTTTGTTTAGACCCTTGGTAATACTCACTTTCTTCTGTAACACAACTGTTACATAACTGTAAAATTAAAAAGGTTTAAAGAGTGGTAACATGAGTTTAGAGAAATAATCAGAAAATTTTAGACCTTGGGGGAACACGATGAATTTGAAATCTATGTCGCAAAAAGTCACGGCTATGTTACTATTATCTGTTCTCTTAGTAACAGCACCATTCGCAACAAATACGGAGGCAGCAAGTTCTGTAGATAAAAATGAATTAGTAGCAACTGCTAAAGATTTAATCGGTATAAAATATCGTGGTGGCGGGACAACAAAAGCTGGATTTGATTGTTCAGGTTTTGTAAGTTACGTGTACAAAGATTTAGGAGTAAGCCTTCCTAGAACTTCTTCTGGAATGTACGCTTCAGGATCCAAAGTAAATAAAAGTGATTTAGCTTCTGGAGACTTAGTATTCTTCAATACATCTAGTAAAGGTGTATCACATGTTGGGATCTATATTGGGGATGGAAAATTTATTCATTCATCATCTTCTAAAGGTGTGAAAATCGATAAGTTAAGTGATCCATATTATTGGGGAGCACGCTATGTTGGTGCTAAACGAATTGCTGATGTAACAGTAGCGATAAATAAATAACACATATACACATCTGTTCTATCGTATAATTTACGATAGAACTTTTTTGTACTTAAATTATTTTGAAATCCCCTCATATTGTTTGATAATTCATTCTTCTTTATGCATAATGAAGGTAAGCTCATATATAAAAACCATCGGAAGGAGAGATGGATTTGAAGTATAATCGAAATGAATACTTTCGTTATTCTTTTGAAAAACCTTGCGATGCAACCTTCCGTTTAATCAAGCAACAGGAAGGTAATGTTGGAGTGGAGTTATCCAATAAAGGTGTCTGTAAAATTTTAGACATCAGTCCTCATGGTTTGAAGTTGTTTAGCGAATTATTTATCTCTATAGAGCAATTACATTACGTGGAATTGCAATTCACATTAGATACGAATCCCATATCGATGGTTGGTGAATTTATATGGGCCCAACGAAAAGCTGATGGCTATGAATACGGCGTAAAGCTAGTCGGGGACAGTGAAAGTGAAAAAATGATTATTAGTGAACTAAAAAGCCGTAGACGTAAGGAAATGGAACTTAAAAAGTAAATTTTATTACAAGTTTCGACAAAAAATAAATAAAAACTTTAAAATAAGAAGGATATTTTAAAGGTGGTGTTGAAATATATATATAGGCTTAAATTAAAGGAGGAGTTTACATGCTAAATTACAACATTCGTGGAGAAAATATTGAGGTGACTCCTGCAATACGTGAGTACGTTGAAGGAAAGATTGATAAAGTAGACCGTTACTTCAACGAAGAAATCCAAGCAACTGCAAACGTTAATTTAAAAGTGTATAACGACAAGCAAACAAAAGTCGAAGTAACAATTCCTATGAAAAATTTAACACTGCGAGCAGAAGAACGAAATGCAGATATGTATGCTGCAGTCGACTTAATCGTAGATAAACTAGAGCGTCAAATAAGAAAGTATAAAACGAAAGTAAATCGAAAATTCCGTGAGCGTGAAGGTGTAGCAACATTTTTCGCTACAATTGATCCACCAGATGCAGTATCTGATCATTCGGAAGAAGATGAATATAATATTGTCCGTACAAAACAATTCGACTTAAAACCTATGGATCAAGAAGAAGCAGTTCTACAAATGAACATGCTTGGTCATAACTTCTTCATCTTCACTGATGCAGAATCTAATGGTACACATATTGTTTATAAACGCAGAGACGGAAAATACGGATTAATCGAAACAAACTAAGAAACTAAATGTTAGTATTAACTCTCCTCGGTTATGAGGAGAGTTTTTTCTGATAATTAGTAAACCTTATTTGCGTGCCTTTAGAACGAATGGTAAAATGGAGAGTAAGACTAAATGGGAAGTGAAAATATATGCTTGGTGTATTAAATAAAGTGTTCGATTTGAATAAACGTGAACTAAAACGCTTAGAAAAAATTGCGGATAAAGTAGAAGCATTAGAAAGTACAATGGAAGCATTGACTGATGATGAACTTCGTGGGAAAACAGATGAATTCCGTGGACGTTATACAAAAGGTGAGAGCATAGATAGTTTATTGCCAGAAGCATTTGCAGTGGCACGTGAAGGATCTAGACGTGTACTTGGAATGTTCCCTTTCCGTGTTCAAATTATGGGAGCAGCTGCCCTAAACGAAGGTAATATTGCAGAAATGAAAACAGGTGAAGGTAAAACGCTAACTTCTACCTTATCCATTTATTTAAATGCTATTACTGGTCTCGGTGCACATGTCGTTACAGTAAATGAATACTTATCTAGTCGTGATGCTGCTGAGATGGGGAAATTATATAATTTCCTAGGATTAAGTGTTGGATTGAATTTAAATTCTATGTCCAAAGAAGAAAAACGTGAAGCTTATGCAGCAGATGTTACGTATTCGACGAACAATGAGCTTGGGTTTGATTATTTACGAGATAATATGGTGCTATACAAAGAAGATAAAGTACAACGTCCACTTCACTATGCAGTAATCGATGAAGTTGACTCGATCTTAATCGATGAAGCTAGAACGCCTTTAATCATTTCCGGACAAGCAAACAAGGCAGCACTTCTTTACAAACAAGCAAATGCATTCGTACGTACACTTACAAAAGAAGTAGATTTTTCTTATGAAGAATCCACAAAAGGTGTAACACTTACGGATACGGGTGTTGAAAAAGTAGAAAAAGCTTTCAATATAGATAATTTATTTGATTTGACTCATGTTCGTTTAAACCATGCAGTCAATCAATCCCTTAAAGCCCATGCTTCTATGCATTTGGATGTCGACTATGTCGTTCAAGATGGCGATATTGTTATAGTCGATTCATTTACTGGTCGTCTAATGAAAGGACGTCGTTACAGTGATGGTCTGCACCAAGCGATTGAAGCTAAAGAAGGATTAGAAGTTCAAAACGAATCCATGACAATGGCTACAATTACGTTCCAAAACTTTTTCCGTATGTACGATAAGCTATCTGGTATGACTGGTACGGCTAAAACAGAGGAAGAAGAATTCCGAAATATATACAATATGAATGTTATTGCGATTCCAACAAACCGTCCAATTGCTAGGGATGACCGTGCGGATTTAATCTATGCTTCTATGAATGGTAAATACGAAGCGGCAGCGGCTGATATTGCGGAACGCAACAAAAAAGGTCAACCAGTACTAATTGGTACAGTTGCCATTGAAACCTCTGAAATTATTTCTAAATTGTTAACTAAACATGGCATTAAGCATAATGTATTAAATGCGAAAAACCATGAACATGAGGCAGAAATTATTGCAACAGCGGGACATTTAGGTTCAGTTACGATCGCAACGAATATGGCTGGCCGTGGAACTGATATTAAATTAGGGGACGGTGTCGTTGAAGTCGGTGGTTTAGCCGTTATTGGTACAGAGCGACATGAATCCCGTCGTATAGACAACCAATTACGTGGACGCTCCGGTCGACAAGGTGACCCTGGGGTAACACAGTTCTATCTTTCAATGGAAGATGAGCTAATGCGTAGGTTCGGTTCTGATAATATGCGTGCTATGATGTCGAAGCTTGGGATGGATGACTCTCAACCAATCCAATCAAAAATGGTATCTCGTGCAGTAGAATCAGCGCAAAAACGTGTAGAAGGCAATAACTTCGATTCACGTAAGCGTTTATTACAATATGATGATGTCCTACGTCAACAACGTGAAATTATTTATAAAGAACGTAATGAAGTATTAGAAACAGAGAATATGCGTGCACTTGTCGAGTCTATGTTATTCGGCGCAATTGAACGTTTAGTTTCTTCCCACACAAGCTCTGAGAATAAGGCGGACTGGAGCTTAAAAGGAATTGAAGACTATATTCAAGCGAATTTATTACCTGAAGGGGTAATAACACAATTGGAGCTTGAAAATTTAACTCCTGAAGAAATGATCGAAAGAATTAAAGCAGAAGTTATCAACTTCTATGCGGCAAAAGAAGAAGAAATGACTGCTGAACGTATGCGTGAATTTGAAAAAGTTGTATTACTTCGTTCGATCGATTCTAAGTGGATCGATCATATTGATGCAATGGATCAACTTCGCCAAGGAATTCATTTGCGTGCGTATGGACAAACTGATCCTCTTCGCGAATACCAAAGTGAAGGATTCGCTATGTTTGAAGCAATGGTCGACTCAATTCAAGAAGACGTTGCCAAATATGCGATGAAAGCCGAAATCCGCAATAACTTGGAACGCGAAGAAGTAGCAAAAGGGCAAGCTGTCAATCCAAAAGAAGAAAGTGGCCCAGTGAAGAAAAAACCTATGCGCAAGGAAGTTTCTGTCGGACGTAACGATTTATGTCCATGCGGTAGTGGTGAAAAGTTCAAAAATTGTCACGGCTCCGTTAATTAACGAAGCTCTTGTAACTAGACAAAAGAAAGTCGGAGGAATACAAATGATTGAAATTGCAACAGTGCGTAATGAACTAGATAGAACTTCAGGAAAGTTAAAAGACTTTAGGGGGTCTCTTTGACTTAGAAAACAAAGAGGTTCGCATTCAAGAATTAGAAGAGTTGATGACATTTCCTGATTTTTGGGATGATGCACAGGGAGCTCAAAAAGTTATCAATGAAACAAATGCTTTAAAGACCATAGTAGAAGAGTATCGTAACCTTGAATCTACCCAAGAAGACTTAGAGATGACTTTGGAATTAATCAAAGAAATGCCCGATGAAGAGTTGCAGGAAGATCTAGGGAAAGAGCTAAATGAGTTTACTAATAAGCTGAGTGACTTTGAATTACAAATGCTACTGAGTGAGGAATACGACAAGCATAATGCGATTTTAGAATTACATCCTGGTGCTGGTGGTACAGAGTCTCAAGACTGGGGTTCCATATTGCTTCGTATGTACCAACGATGGGCTGATAAACGTGGCTTTAAAGTGGAAACGATTGATTATTTACCTGGAGATGAAGCAGGTATAAAATCGGTAACTCTTCTTATTAAAGGTCATAATGCTTACGGCTATTTAAAAGCCGAAAAAGGTGTTCATCGTCTAGTTCGTATTTCTCCTTTCGATTCATCAGGACGCCGACATACTTCATTTGTTTCATGTGAAGTAATGCCAGAGTTTACAGATGAAATTGAAATTGATATTCGTACGGAAGATTTGAAGATTGACACATATCGTGCAACTGGTGCTGGTGGACAGCATATCAATACGACAGATTCAGCAGTTCGTATTACACATTTACCAACAAATACAGTTGTTACTTGTCAGTCTGAGCGTTCTCAAATTAAAAACCGTGAACATGCCATGAAATTGTTAAAATCGAAATTATACCAACTGAAAATTGAAGAACAAGAAGCACAATTATTAGAAATCCGTGGCGAACAAAAAGAAATTGGTTGGGGAAGTCAAATACGTTCGTATGTATTTCATCCCTACTCTATGGTAAAAGACCACCGTACTAATGAAGAAAGCGGTAATGTTCATGCAGTTGTAGATGGTGAAATTGATCCGTTTATACACGCTTACCTACGTTCGAAAATAAACTAATAGACGTTTTACAAACCGATGCTATAATTATATAACATCGGTTTTTTTATTTTTCAGAATATAAAGGGCGGGGGAAAGAGAAATGAATATTAATGAGTTGAAAAATGGAGATTTAAAGAGAAAAAACTTCATATTATTTTTAGCTTACGGATTAGCAGCAGGATTAGGATTGGTTGTACAAATTATTATTCAACAAGCGGCAGTTGTCATTATTTCAATTGGAATTCCTTTTGTAGTGTCAGTCATTATGTATTTCGTTGCTAGAAAATCTATACAAATTGCTCGAATATATCCTTATTTTGTCGTACTTGCTGGAGCAATTACTGCCGTAAGTATGTGTTTTTTCAATGAAGTAAGTATTGCAACTATCGTTTTAGCACTTTTCATCCTAATTTTAAGTAGCTTACATTCCAATCAAAGTATTTTTATATACGGTTACATTTTAAGTGTAATCGCAATGATCTTAAACGTAATGTGGGATAATTCCGGTATATTTGAAGGTCGCACGGTGAATATTTTCTTTATCCAGTTCATTATTGCACTTGGAATTTTCCTTCAGGTAAGGCAGAGTAAAAAGTTATTTACGGATGTAGAGAAACTTATTGAAGATGCACAAGTGAAATCAGATGAAGATTCAGTTCTACATCAAAAACTAGAAACTGCAGTGTCTGTCATTACGACTAATCTGGAACAAATTCGGACGAATACATTTAATACAAACAATTCGCAGCAGGAAATGCTTGTTGCGGTAAGTGAAGTTAGTATTGGTTCTCAAAAACAAGCAGATCATGTAGTGGATATTGTAAAAAGTACAGAGGCAACTTCCGATTCCGTGAAAGAAATGGCCGGACATCTACATGAAATTGTTAAACAAGCAGAATTAGCAGAACAAAACGCTTCAGATGGTTCTACAGTAATGGAAAAAATGAAAAATGAAATTGATGAGTTTACCGTATTTTTTGTGGAACTTAACAAAACATTTAATGGTCTTTCAGAAAAAATTAAAGAGACAAATAACTTTGCAAGTGATATTCGCCAAATTACAGCACAAACTAACCTTCTGGCCTTAAATGCTAGCATAGAAGCTGCAAGAGCTGGAGAACTAGGAAAAGGATTTGCCGTTGTTGCAGAAGAGATACGAAAACTTGCTGGTGTGACGGATCAATCACTGGAAAAAATAGACGATAATCTAAACCAATTAAATAAATTCAATCAAGAAGCTCTAAACAAATTAGAAAATGGTGTAAATCAAATTTATGCTCAGGTAGCGACAGCTGATAAATCAAATAAATCATTTAATAATCTTCATGAAACAATGAAGAATTTACAAAATGAGTTAGCTAAATTCCTAAAAGATGTAGATATTATTTCCAATAATACAGAATCCATAAATATGAGTACAAATGAATTCGCCGCAATTATTGAAGAAAGCACAGCGACTGTAGAAGAATTCAACGCAACGCTTGTCCAAATAACGGAAGATCAACAAGCAATTGCCCAATATATCGATGAAACGTATAAAGAAGCACAAAATATTAATAATAAATAATGGTACACAAAGAGCGTGTCCTAGGGACATGCTCTTTTTTAAAGATATAAACAACTTTGGAAAAATAAAATTAATCTAATCTCGTGTGGCAACGCCTTCGTGATCAACATCCTGTTGCGTCCGTAGGGTGAGAGATGAACCATCACTGTCGCTTGCGCGTCGATGTGATGGTTCATCTGTCTCATGACCCTGCAGGAACATATTATGAAGTTTCTTCAGCTGTAAGTATAATTTCTAATCTTTAGAGAAAACATATAACAATCAAAAACCTTGTATTTCATTCACTTCACCTCATCAACACGCTATCTTGATGAAGTTCACAAATTACTTTTCACTTGTTATACTAGTTCAGGCAAATAAAGTAATTGAATGAAAGAGGACATAAAATGCAAAATAACATTAATCGAAGACAATACAAGGAGCCGCATCCTATTATAAAAAATTCCAAGGACTATATTTATGTAATTCTTGGTGCAGCCATTATTGCAATTTCATTTAACGTCTTTTTATTACCTAACCAGGTAGCTTCTGGTGGAGTTAGCGGAATAAGTACTATTTTAAAAGGAGTCTTTGGTTGGGAGCCAGGACTTGTCCAATATGCTTTTAATATTCCCTTGTTTATAGCAGGATTGAAATTTTTAGGAGCGAAATTTGGTATTAAATCTTTTGTAGGTACATTAGTGCTACCGGCAGTTGTGCTATTTTCTGCTAACTGGGAACCATGGACGATGAATCCATTGCTTGGCGCATTATTTGGTGGAATCACAGTTGGTTTAGGATTGGGTATCGTTTTTAGAGGTGGTGCATCTACAGGTGGCACAGATTTAGCGGCACAAATTATTACAAAGTATACGGGATTCTCTCTTGGGACAAGCGTGCTTTTAATAGATGGATTGATCGTACTTAGTGCAGCTTTTGTTTTCGATATTGAAAGGGCACTTTATGCGTTAATAGCGTTGTTTGTTACTACTAAAACGATTGATCTTGTGCAACTAGGTTTTAGTCAATCGAAAATGATTTATATAATTACGAATAAACAAGATGAAATAAGAGATGCTATATATACCGAGATTGATCGCGGTGTAACAAAACTTCCAGCTTATGGTGGGTACACGAACGTGGAACGACCGATTCTAATGGTTGTGGCATATCAGACAGAGTTCACAAAGTTGAAACATATCATTAAAACTATTGACCCTGCTGCTTTTGTCATAGTTTCGGATGCCTATGAGGTACTGGGAGAAGGTTTCAAAAGATCATGAGTAAGGTATAATAATTATGCAGATTAAATTAATCAGGGAGGTAATAACATGAACAAGAAACTCTTAGCTTTAATATTTGGAGCTGGGTTAGTACTAGCAGCTTGTGGTGGTGGAGATGATAAGGCCGATACTGATAAGGATACAACATCAGATTCTGGTACTACTACCGAAACAGCATCCGTTGACGCAGAAAAAATTGTTAGCGCAAAATGTATTAGCTGTCATGGTCAAAACCTAGAGGGACAGGGTAACTTCCCAGCCTTAAATGATGTAGGTTCACGCCTATCAGAAGATGAAATTTTAACAGTTATCGAAAACGGTAGAGGCGCAATGCCAGGTGGAATTATTTCTGGAGATGACGCGAAAGCGGTAGCGGAATGGTTAGCTGCGAAGAAGTAATTTTTGAAATGAAATATGAACTATGAGATATCAGCTGCTCTTTTGAGTAGCTGATTTTTTTATTGATATAAAAGAAGGAATCGTCTCACATAATGTAGAATGTATGCATAATAGGTAAAAGGTATGTAAGTGAAATTTACTAGTTAGGATAAAACGTAGACTCAACTTCAGACAATTCTCCCTATATTTACCTATAAAATGAAATCTAATTGTAACAAATAATAGCGAAACTAATGTTATAATAGGCGTGTTGCATTTTATGACGAATCTAATTAGGTGGTTTATAATGATAGAAATGATAAATGTCTACAAAAAATACCCAAATGGTATATTTGCCGCAAACGGTATTGATGTAAAGATTGAAAAAGGTGACTTTGTCTATGTTGTTGGACCAAGTGGAGCAGGAAAAACGACATTCATCAAGATGATGTATAGAGAAGAACGTCCAACCTCGGGAGATATATTAATCAATGGTATCAATTTAGCTACTCTCAAAAATAGTAAGGTACCACATTTAAGACGCCAAATCGGTGTAGTATTCCAAGATTTTAAATTACTCCCACGTTTGAGTGTTTATGAAAATGTAGCGTTTGCGTTAGAAGTTATAGAAGAAACACCAAAAGTAATACGAAAAAAAGTAATGGATGTATTAGAATTGGTTGGGTTGAAAGGCAAAGCAAGAATGTTCCCAACGGAGCTTTCAGGTGGAGAACAACAACGTGTGTCAATTGCAAGATCCATTGTCAATTCACCAAAACTTGTTATCGCAGATGAACCTACTGGAAACTTAGACCCTGAAACCTCATGGGAAATTATGAATATATTTGAAGAAATAAATGCTCGAGGAACAACAATTATTATGGCAACTCATAATAGAGAAATTGTTAATACTATTAGACACCGTGTTATTGCAGTTGAGGGTGGATTAATCACT
>Ga0209013_10003470_pt1 | contig 14005 bp, 13 predicted proteins | sample Cruoilmetagenom2_FD_187291 | JGI IMG/M metagenome (GOLD analysis project Ga0209013, IMG submission 187291) | Oil polluted marine microbial communities from Coal Oil Point, Santa Barbara, California, USA - Sample 2 (SPAdes) (version 2) | ecosystem: Environmental > Aquatic > Marine > Oil seeps ... | reverse complement strand
TGGAGAGAGACTACGATTTGGTCATGATGACCGGTTCGATACCGTACATGGAAGATTGGGCCGATGTTGTGCATCGTATTTCTCGATCAATCAAAAGATATCTGTTCATATCACGTTTGCCCGTTGTGGAACACAGTCCGTCGTTTGTAGCTGTTCAACACCTCTACAATTCACAGATGCTGCATCAGCAAATCAATCAGACAGAATTGCTGGAAACGGTAAAGGAAACTGGTCTGACTTTCGTAAGGGAATTCGTTGTTGGCGATCGACCCTATATTAAGGGTGCCCCCGAACAATGTGAAGTTCGGGGCTACCTGTTTAAAAGAGAGAAGATACCACATGTATAAATTGAAGGGAATGGTAATTCCCAACAACAAGTCTCTTAGCTTCTATCCGATTAATAAATTGGCTATCCTATAGTAACATGAATAAAAGAGCAATAGCTTCACAATCAATTTCGACGTACAAGAAAAGGCTTCAACGGGCTTACTCGAATATTTTAGGAAATCGAAATTACAAGCGATTTGCCGTTATCGGGCACTCACGGACAGGATCAAACTATCTTTTTGTCGGTTTAAATAGTTCGAATTGTGTAAAAATGTACCATGAGGTTTTTGCCAAACGAAACCGTGAAATAGCAGGAAAAGAATTCGATCTGATTTTTCCCATGCTTTTTCGAAAAGAAAGCAAAAACATCAAAGCTGTGGGATTTAAACTCTTTTACGAGCATTTAACTAAAAACGAATGGGAAAAATATCTGTCGCACAAATACCTTAGAATAATACATCTCACAAGAAAAAATCGTCTAAAAACGATTGTTTCTCTTGATATTGCATTTAAAACAAACCAATGGAGTCTATCTGCCAACGATAAGAATAAACAACTCATCGAAAAGAAAATTTTGTTCAACACTTCAACGTTAATTGACAGACTTGAACAGATCCAGGAATATGAGACTTTTATAAGAGATCGCTTCAAGGACAGGCATACATTAGAAGTGGTGTATGAGAAATTAACAACAGAACCAGAAGAAACATTTCAATATATTGGCGCATTTTTAGGTGTTGATGATATTGATCTCGGCAAGATCACACTAACAAAGCAAAACCCAGAGAGTCTTGAACAACTGATAGTAAATTATGATGAAGTATATGAGTTGTTGAAGAACACAAAATACGCCATATACCTGAGTGGCTAATTAGTGTCAATCCACGAATGGCCCTTTTTGCCCTAATCTGCATTCTCCGCAGATTTTCGGTGGTGGCGTCCAATTTGTGATTGAAGAGAAAATCGTGAATAAATGCTTGATATGTAATACATGGATTGAACCCTTCATGTCTTTCGGTCGGATGCCGATTGCGAACGGCTTTCTTAGCCCTGCTCAGTTTGCGGATGAGTATTTCTTTGAGCTAAAGGTGGCATTTTGCCCGGACTGCGGCATGGTGCAGTTGGCGGAGCAGGTGGAGCCGGTAAAGATGTTCCATGAAAACTACGCTTTTTTTTCGTCCACTTCAGCCGGGATGGCCAAACATTTTAAACAATTGGCGGATCTCCTAATGGAAAGCCATATGAAAGCGCCAAATCCGTTTGTGGTAGAGATCGGCAGCAACGACGGGATCCTGTTGCAGCATTTTGCCAACGCAGGTTTGCGCCATCTGGGGATCGAGCCTTCATGCAATGTTGCCCAAGTGGCAATAAATAAAGGCATTCAAACAGTTTGTAAGTTTTTCGATGAAAGTGTGGCCCGAAAGATCTTAGCGGAACACGGTCAGGCTGATGTATTTTTAGGTGCCAACGTGATGTGTCATATTCCGAATCTCCACTCTGTTGTTGCCGGCATTAAAATTTTACTCAAGCCAAATGGTCTCCTCGTCTTTGAAGATCCATATCTAGGTGACATTATTGAAAAAACATCGTATGACCAGATCTATGATGAGCACGTCTTCTATTTCTCTGTAAAATCCATCAGCTATCTCGTGGAGCATCACGGATTGGAAGTCGTTGATGTGATACCGCAGGGTGTGCACGGAGGTTCAATGCGCTATATGGTTGCCCACAAGGGAGCTCGAACAGTATCCGAGGTAGTAGCCGGACAATTGGCAAAGGAAGAAGTTCTCGGGCTTCACTTGCCGGAGACTTACCGTCGCCTGCACCGCGCCATTGAACGATCCCGTATTGATCTCATGGGACTGCTTCACGATTTAAAGAAGCAAAACAAGCGGGTGGTGGGTTACGGGGCCACATCTAAAAGCACAACGGTGACCAACTACTGTGGCATAACCCCCGACCTTATCGAGTTTATCAGCGATACAACCCCCATCAAGCAGGGCAAGTACAGTCCCGGTGAACACATTCCGGTACGTCCCTATGAAGAATTTATGGCCAACTATCCGGATTATGCATTGCTGTTTGCCTGGAACCACGCGGCGGAGATTATGTCCAAGGAACAGAATTTCCGCCGTGCCGGCGGCAAATGGTTGGTGTATGTGCCGAGGGTAGAGGTGCTGGAATGATTCTGTGCGCAAATCCCCGACGTCAGTACCTGGCGCGTAAAGACGAGATCGATGATGCGGTAATGCGTGTGCTGAATCAAGGCCGGTACATTCTGGGTGAAGAAGTAAAGGCGCTTGAGTCTGAATTTGCTGCATATATTGGAGTGGAGTATGGCATTGGCGTAGGCAGCGGTACAGAGGGTCTGCATCTGGCGTTAAAAGCATGCGGAATTGGAGTTGGCGATGAGGTCATAACGGTTTCTCACACCGCGGTGGCAACTGTGGCGGCGATCGAACAGGCCGGCGCCACACCGGTTTTGATCGATATAGAACCTGATTTTTTCACGATAGATTCTCGGAAGATCGCAACCGTCATTACTCCCAGGACAAAAGCCATAATCCCGGTGCACCTCTATGGTCAAGCGGTAGATTTAGATCCGATTCTGGAGATTGCCGGGGAAAATGACCTGAAGGTGATTGAAGATTGCGCACAGGCACACGGGGCAACGTACAAAGGCAGACGGGTCGGTTCATACGGAGATCTGGCATGCTTTAGTTTTTATCCGACCAAGAACCTGGGAGCATTAGGCGACGGCGGCATGGTCGTGACGGATCAGCCCGAACTGGCTCACCGTGTGCGCTTGCTGAGGGAATATGGCTGGGAAGAGCGACACATCAGCCTCCTGCCAGGTTGGAACTCACGCCTGGATGAGGTCCAGGCTGCCATTTTGCGTATTAAACTTCGCTATCTGGACCAGGATAACACCGCCCGCGTCTGCATCGCGGCCATGTATCGAGATGGTTTGAAGGGTTGTGGTGGAATAAGCCTGCCAACCTATCGACAAGAAGCCGGGCATGTGTATCACCTGTATGTCGTGCGCGCGCCCCGTAGAGATGCACTGAAACAACATTTGAAGGACAAGGGCATTGCCGCTTTGATCCACTACCCTGTACCCGTCCACCATCATCCGGCTTACCGAGGCCGGTTGGCCGGCAGAGAAAACCTTATGGAGACGGAACGGGCAGCGCCGGAAGTTCTGTCGCTGCCGATCTATCCCGAATTAAAAAAGAAAGACATCCAGGCGGTAATTGAGGCCGTCAGGACGTTTGTCTAAGTCACTAAAAGGGAACCCATCGAGCTTGATGATTTGCTGTTCTAAAAAATCAATGAGCTGGGCCATCATGGGCCATCAAACTAATGACAAAAGAGCTAACCTGAACCACAGTCAGGTTGTCGAAGGTGTTCTTAGTCTTTTGGATGTAGTCTTGATATGGCCCCCTTTTGAGAAGAGACATATATGAAGAAGGAAGCAATATGACTCGATACATTAATCTATTTGGAAGCTCCGATACCCCTCTTTCGCTAACCCTGCTTTTGTTTAATTTGGGAATTGGTGTTCTATTATCATTGGTCATAAGATGGCATTTTAGCCGGTTTGGGTCTACGCTATCCAATCGGGAAGAATTTGCGCAAGTCTTTCCTTTTGTATTGCTCACTACAATATTGATTATCACCGTTGTAAAATCATCTTTAGCGCTCTCATTAGGTCTGGTTGGCGCTTTATCCATAGTTCGTTTCAGAACACCAATTAAAGAGCCTGAAGAATTAGCCTATCTCTTTATTTCCATTTCGATAGGGCTTGGATTAGGAGCCAATCAAACAATCCCGACCGTTGTTGCAAGCTTAAGTATCTTGGCGGTGATGGCAGCGCTTAAGTTTCGAAAAACGGGTCACGAAAATAAAAACCTATTTTTATCAATAGATTGGCAGGGAAAGGAACATGATCGGCCTGAAGATTTCTTGGGTAAAATCAATAATATTATCACAAAACATGCTTCATTATGTGATCTGCGCCGCTTCGATGTTAGATCTCATTCTATCGAAGTGACATATTTTCTTGATATTCGCAGTATAGCTGAATTAAATACACTCACAACCGAGTTACACAGGGAATTCCCATCCGCCGGCGTATCTTTCATCGATCAAAATCGACTTCCCAGTATATAAACAATGAAAATAGACATACCAAACAGTTTGCCTAAAGATAAATCGACTCATAATACTGAAAAAAAATTGAGGACGAAAAGCAAACTAATATTTTTCATTCTATGTCTAAGTTTATTATCTTTCATAATTGGATTATATATTCTCAGCACTAAAGAAGTTATAGTCCGGGTTAACAGTTGGGCTGTAAAGCATGGTCATGATGCACTAAGAAAAGACATTCTTTTGAGACATGCGCTACTGAAACTTCCGGAACGTCTATTTCAATCTTTCAGTCCTTCGAATAAAAACTTGCCGAAAATTTATATTGATATCAAATATAAGCATATTCAAAAAATCCACCAAAAACGCATGAAAGCCCTCTCAGATCGCATCTTGGTTCAAGGCCCCAATGATTTTGTTCCTGCCACAATTCGATATAATAATCGTTCAATTAAAGCCAAATTGCGTCTAAAGGGGGATTGGGTCGACCATTTAGAAGGCAAGAAATGGTCATTCCGTATCCATATAAAAGGGAAGGATCAACTTTTTGGTATGCGCCGATTTTCAATTCAGCATCCAAAAGTGCGTGGTTTTTATGGCGAGCCATTATTCATGGAGACCCTTAGACACGTTGGGGTGCTGGCGCTCAGATACTTTTTCATTGATGTCGTTATCAATGGTGACAATTTGGGCATTATGGCGATTGAAGAGCATTTCTCGAAAGAACTTCTTGAATTTAACGGCTGCAGGGAAGGTGTTATTGTCCGTTACGATGAATCTTTGCTTTGGGATGCAAGGGTGCTAATGGGCGGTCATGAACATGCTGATCCTATATTTAGCAGCTACAAAAATACGACGGTTGATGCTTTCCGTTCATCTCACATTGCTAAATCACCTGCTCTAACCGAAAACTTGGCGATCGCTGTGGGGTTGCTGCAAAGTTTTACATCAGGGGATCTAAAGCCATCTGAAGTGTTTGACATCGAACTAATGGGGCGGTTTCTTGCTGTACTTGAATTCTTGGGTTCTCGTCATGCGATGTGGTGGCACAATCTACGTTTTTACCTTAATCCTATTACTCTGAGATTAGAGCCAATTGGTTTTGATGCGGACTTACAGGGAAGATATAAATCAGGCAAGACTATTTCACAGCTTGCCCCCCCCCTTATTGCAGCAATTCTTAATGATTCAAAAATATTTGATGTATATCATGAAACACTGTTGAAATTATCAAAAGAGGTGTTAGACGGTTCGTTGATCGACAAGCTTCAAAAGGTTCAAGATCAGCATATCAAGGATCTTCGAAAAGAATTTTATCTCTTGGAAGCTTTTCCTTTTGACGAGTTAAAAGAACGGGCATTTTTTTTCCAATCTATTGATAAAAATGCTTTAAAACAGCCGGTTTCATACCCGAAATTATTACATGCTTTTTTAATTGAAAATAAAGAAGGTTCTCATCTTGAAATGTTAAACGCCGTCCCTCACGATATTAGTATCTTATCAATAAATTGGATCGCCAAAAAGGGCCCCAATTCCATCCGCAATTTTCAACCGGCATCCGGCATACAGTTCCCGATAACTATCTCGGCAACGCCTCCGGGAGGATTGCCGAGTACTCATACAATTTCATACGAATCCAATGAAAACCTAAAACATTTTTCCCTTGAAATTTTAGCATCCATCAAGGGGGGTGATAAGCATTATAAACATGTCGCTCAATATTATTTTGCGCCTTTGAAAGATCATCCGATTCCAATCTCAACACCAACCGAACAGCTCTCCTTGCACCCTTTTCTAACCATAGACGAAGCCGATAAAAAACTATATATTAAACAAGGGCTATGGGAAGTTAACAATTCAATTGTTGTCCCCGCCAATTACAACCTGGTTATGTCTGAGGGCACAACGCTTACAATCTCAAAAGGTAAAGGCATATATGCTACCGGAGGCTTAAAATTTAAAGGAACAGCAGAAAATCCGATTTTAATAAGAGGCAAACCTTCAAAGGATGGAAATATGTCCGGAACATGGCAGGGAATTGTTGTTCAAAATTCTCAAAGACTTTCCGAATGGTCTCACGTTACGGTCAGGGATACTAAAAGTATCAATCGTCTCGGCTGGAATTTAACCGGAGGAGTTACTTTTTATAAAAGCAAAGTTCATCTCATAGACTGCGTTTTTAAAAACAGCCATGGGGAAGATGCCCTAAATATAGTCAATTCCGAGTTCCATATCGTTAACACTGATTTTGTTTCAACAATATCTGATGCTTTTGACGCTGATTTTTCTGTTGGAGAAATTGAGGGAGGCATTTTTCGGGATATTGGGAAATCAGGTGGCGGGGATGCTATCGATATAAGTGGGAGTAAGGTCTCAGTCAGTGGAACATTTTTTGAAAATGTTAATGATAAAGCACTATCGGTAGGTGAACGCAGTACCATGTCAGTAAAAAATATCCATGTTCGGAACACAGGCACAGCTGTTGTCAGCAAGGATGGCTCTTTATTAGAGATCAAAAATTCATACATTAATCAACCAGTTCATACTGGTTTAATGGCATATATTAAAAAACCTGAATTCGGACCAGCTCGTATTATCGCGAACAATATAAAATACTCAGGTTCGGCGGCTTTTGCCCGTGCAGAAAAGGGAAGTGAAATAACTATTGACGGGAAGGAAATCGAGCCGCAAGATATGGACGTAAAAAAAATGTACGATACTATAATGAGATCAGGTAGCCGAAAATGAGTCTTTCAGTACCGGAAGATGCACGATTAGAGATTAAATTTGTTTCCTATGCATCTAACCTCCATTCATTACTGAATTGGATACATCTCCATCCATTTGGATTTTATTCCCCCTTTCCTGTCCGTCAAGTCAACAATGTCTATTTTGACGGGTATAACTTCATCTCCTATACGGAAAATGTAAGCGGCGCCAGTCAAAGGACCAAGGTTAGATACAGGTGGTATAGCGCTTCCATCGAACCATCTGCCGGCATTTTGGAAATCAAGCGTAAAAGAAATTTTTTTAGTTGGAAATTATACCATAGTGTTAAAAATAGCCCCTATAAACCCGAAATGACCTGGAGTTTTATTCGAAAAAATATCAGAAATCAAATTTCGAATGAAGGTAGATTCTGGATAGATTCAAATCCGTTTCCCATATTGCTAAACCGATATAGCCGAATGTATTTTGTATCTGGAGATGAAAAAATAAGAATTACGATTGATACCAACCAGGCTGTATATGATCAGCGTTTTAGATCGGAACCTAATTTTATAAGCAAAGCCAACCTGCCGGATATTTTAATCGTTGAGATCAAATTTGATCGCAGAGACCGGGAATATGCGTCACAGAGTATCCAAGGTATACCTCTGCGTGTTAGTCGCCATTCAAAGTACATGACCGGCGTTAGTGCAATATCCGGTTACTAATGTATTTTCTGAGACAGTCAATATTGCAGTTTGGATTTTAAAAAACTTTTGAAGGGTCATCGTCCGATCTCCAGTATGAGTCGTAGACGCGATTGCTGTGATAATGCTAAAGATGGAGGGATAAATTGCCGATAATTAGGATTTTTCTGATTTATGTTCTTTCATTTTTCCTTTTTGAAAGTGCGCTGATTCAAGCTAATGCTCAGCCCCAAAAGGTTGTCATTGCTCATCGAGGAGCATCTGGTTATTTACCTGAACATACCTTCGCCTCTAAAGTGATGGCTTATGCAATGGGAGCGAACTATTTGGAACAGGATGTGGTGCTCACGAAAGACGATCAAGCCATAATCCTGCATGACATTTATTTAGATGCTGTAACGGATATTGTTCAGTGTTTTCCAAACCGAGGCAGAAAGGATGGTCTGCATTATGCTATTGATTTCACTCTAAAAGAAATCCGTTCCCTTAAGGTTCATGAAAGGATCGATCTCCAAAGTAAGAAAGCATTGTATCCTAATCGGTTTCCTTCAGATCACGCTATTTTTAGGATTCACACACTGACTGAAGAGATTGAGTTGATTCAAGGGCTTAATCAGCGTATGGGTAGTGAGGTGGGACTTTATGTAGAGATAAAGGATCCCCAATGGCATCAAAAGGAAGGAAAAGATATCACCAAAATAGTTTTAGGTATTCTGAATCAATATGGTTATCAAACCCAGGAAGATCAAATAGTTATCCAGTGCTTTGATGTCGCCGCCTTGAAACGCCTGAAGTTTGACCTTAAGACTCAAATTCCTTTAGTCCAAATGTTGGGAGAAAATTATTGGTGGCCCAACTCTCCGGTCGATTACAATTATCTCAGAACTCCTAAAGGGCTGAAAGAAATAGCAACGTATGCTGTAGGAATTGGCCCTTGGATTAGGCATATTTATTTGGGGAAAGATAAACATCAAAACCCATTGTTTACGTCGTTAGTCCGAGATGCTCATTCTAAGGGCCTTATAGTTCATCCGTACATATTTAGTAAAGATCGATTACCAAAAGGAATTAAAGATTTTAATGAATTGCTGAACGTCTTTTACTTTGAGTTAGGAGTAGACGGAGTTTTTACAGACTTTCCAGACTTAGTAATACAGTTTTTAAAAAATACAAGTCAATAATTACCCCCAAACAGACTGCGTCGTAATTAAATGAGTATATTTCATGATGCAAGAAAGGCTATCAAAGTCTTTAAGGAAGACGGTTTTCATATGATCGTCTCTATCTTAATATCCAAATACGGGCTGCCAATTCCTCAGAGCGCAAAATCCAAGTGGAAAGCAGGGATCAAATCAGAGATACGATTCTGGGATGATTGGTTTTGTACGAAGGGATTGCAATGGCCTGATCAATATAGAAACAGTTTTGACCCTAATCTTCCTTTACAGCCAAGACCTGCCGCCTTGCTACCCCCACAAACGGAAATCCATATTCTTGATGTTGGCGCTGGACCACTAACCTTCCTTGGGAAAATATATAAGGGGAAGCGTGTTACCATAACGGCTGTAGACCCCTATCTGATGAATACGACAGGATACTTGATAAAAACCAGATTCAACCGCTTGCTAGGACTCAGAAACTCGCCGCTGAAAACCTCACAAAGAGATTTCCTTCGAGTAACTTTGACCTTGTGTTCGCACGTAACAGCATTGATCACGCCTATAAACCGGAGAGAGCTATTTTGCAGATGATCAATGTGGTAAAGAGCTGCCGATATGTCTTGCTTGAACATACGCCAAACGAAGCGGAAAATGCGAATTATTCAGACCTTCATCAATGGAACTTTTCTTTGTCTGCGAATGGTGATTTTTTAATCAGTTCAAAGTTTGAGAAAGTGAACATGACTAAGAAATATACAGAACTTTGCACAATAACGTGTGAAATAGTTGATGAAGGTAGACATGGTGATTTCCTGATAACAAGAATTTAAAAGAGATGAGTTTCATATGGTTTGCACATGGACTGGGATTCCGCTAGTGCTTCATCCCCGCCGATGATGCCCATCGTTAATCAAAACATCTCCGATATATTGCAATTTGGTGAATCTTTGATCTGAGAGGTTTAAAAAACTGGTTGGATTTACGATTTTACGATTTTTGTAAATTTTTCAGAAAAAGCGAGGTGGTAAATCCAGCAATTTTTACTTAAAATTTGACCAACGGCAGATTTTAAGGCTTCATAAGGCAAAGCTGAATTCGTTGTTCATTTTTTTTAAACCCCATACCATCCTCCAGTTGATTGAATTTTTAACAAAATATCATAGATTAAGGATACACAGAGTTTTGAAGGATGGGATCGGCTTAGCTGCCAAGAATTTTATAGGTTATGCAAAGCTCTCAGTCTGCCATCGAGTGAGCAATAGAAAAAACGAAATATTATTCTCCACTTTTTATGTTTTGATTTAGACAGTTAAAAGAAGAATAAATAATGCTGACCAAACTCAAAAATTATTCAAAGCTGATGTTAAACAGTCTTTCACCCTTAGAGCGTTACCTAAAAGAAGTAGATCTGCAGAGAAAATTTAGTGTGGAATTAAATTTAATAAAAGGGAGCCATCAGAATCAGAACAAGCATCCAAGTATAATACACTTTTCATTGAATAAGGCCGCTACTCAATATACAGGTGGGATTCTTCAGCAATGTGCAGTTGAAAATGGGATGGTGCCGGTTAGCATTCATGGATACGCTTTTCATACAAATTTCCCATACCTTGATCATCTGACTGCGGAAGAAATGGAAAAATATCAGCATATATTTAAGCCTAATGGATACTTATACAGCGTTTTCGGCGGAATGATTGAAGACATATCAGAACTCGAGAAATACAAGATTGTATTAATGATAAGAGACTTCAGAGACTTACTGGTTTCTGAGTATTATTCGATCGCATATAGTCATGTAGCTCCATACAAACAAGGAAATAAATATGAACTTTTTGTCGAGCAAAGAATTAAAGCTAGAAAATCTGCAATTGATGAATATGCTGTTACTGAAAGCAATAGACTTTACAATACATTGCAACGGTACAAAACCTTGCTTATAGACAAATATCCAAATGTATATATTACCAAGTACGAGGATATGATAAATGACTTTCGTGGTTGGCTGAACAATTTATTGTATAGCTGTGAACTGAATATCAGACCTGATTTTTTCACAGCTTTATTAGAAAGAAACGAACGTATACGGCCAAAAGATGAGGATGTTCAGAGGCATATACGCAAAGGCAAATCCGGGGAATACAAGGAAAAGTTAAATCAAGAAACAATCGAATATTTAAATGCGAAGTTTTCACCAATGCTTTTAACTTTTGGTTACAGATTAGATGGTGTCCATTGAAAAAGCATCTAATCAGGTATCCGGGGGCGTTAGTGAACTCTATGATTGAGGGTGTTGTTGTCAGGGAACTAAAGACTCATGCCGATGATCGTGGATTCTTTCGCGAACTCATCCGGGTCTCTGATGACTTTTTCTCCGAAGGCTTCGGTCAATGGAGTCACTCCTTGATGTTCGACGGTGTGATTAAAGCATGGCACTTACATCACATCCAAACCGACTGGTGGTATGTTGTCAACGGTGTACTGCGCGTGGGCCTGTGCGATATGCGCCCCGATTCGCCGACGTACAAAACGGTGATGGATTTCTTGATGGGAGACCTGCAGGCGGAGAGAGTCCTCAAGATTCCACCTGGTGTGGCTCACGGTTGCAAAACCATCCAGGGCCCAGTCAACCTATTCTATGTAACTTCGCATATCTATAATCCCGACGATGAGGTTCGTTTGCCATACAACGATCCAGAAATTGATTTTGATTGGCTGAAGGGTCCGATAATCAAATGACTGTAACCTTTCACGATAAAAAACTTACTGCTGCAATCCGCAGCACCATCTTAGACGCCTACCACGGACGAACCATATTAATCACCGGTGGCCGGGGTTACATCGGCTCCACACTTACACAATCTCTTGCTGAGGTAAATTGCAAGCTGATATTGTTAGATCATTCAACTGGAAATACCTGGAAACCTGAACACCAAAAGGCAGAGGTTTTGGTTTTACATGGTGACGTATCGGTAAGGAAGACATGGGGTGCTGCCCTGCCAGGGGTTGATTATGTGTTTCACTTAGCGGCAAAAGAGTATTTTTATCGGTCTGGATACGATCCAGAGCAAGATTTGCAGTTCAATACCCTGCCGATCTTACGCCTGCTTGAAGTATGCCGTACGCAAAACTATCGACCCAAGATAGTGTTTGCGAGTTCGGCCAATTTGTTTGGTTTAGTCGATACCTTACCTGTAAACGAGGATAACCGTGCAGACCCGTTGACCATGTGGGCGATTCATAAACTAACGGCAGAACATTACCTTAAGCTATATTCTCAACAATTTGGTATTAAATCTATTTCACTTCGATTGGCAAATGTTTACGGCCCGACAGCGCGCTGGTCTGTTATGACCCGTGTTGTCATAAACAAATTAATCGCCAAAGCTCTAGAAGGTGAGGCACTCATTACATATGCCAATCAAGGTTGCGTCCGCGATTATGTATTTCTGAAAGATGTCGTACAAGCGTTTCTGCTCGCTGGTGCATACTGCGGGTCAAACAAGAGCCCCTTTTACGTTATCGGGAGTGGAGAGGGCGAAACTATCGCAGATGTCTGGCATTTAATTGCCGACAGCGTAGAGTCGCACACTGGCAAGAATGTACCAATTCGGTTTGACGAGTCAGTAAAGATCGAGCCCCTCGAATTGCGCAGTTTTGTGGCCGATACGGCTCTTTTTCAGAGCGCAACCGGGTGGAAGCCCCAGACGGGACTGACTCAAGGGATTGATATTACCGTGCGTGCATTTTTGTCAGAATCAGGGAGGTTTATATGAAGGTTTTGATTATAGGTGGTGCCGGTTTTCTGGGAAGCAATTTGGTACGTCGCTGTCTGGCTGTGAATTCCTGCCAGGTTACCGTGTTAGATTCCCTGGATCCACTTTTGCATTCCACTACGCAAAGCTTGCAGGAAGTGTGGTCGCAAATTCGGTTTATTCGGGGCGACATCCGCAATGAAACCCTGCTGGCGGAAATTGTTCAAGATCAAGATGTGATCTTTCACTGCGCTGCACAGACTTCACATGCATTGTCTGTTCAGTATCCACTGTTCGATGCCGAAATCAATTGCCTGGGCAGTTTGAAATTGCTGGAAGCCATCCGTCTGCTCAACCCGGATGCGGTAGTGGTCTACAGTTCAAGCAGCACAGTAATCGGTAAGAAACTGAATGAAATCGCAGACGAAGAACACCCTGAAAGACCGCTGGAGATCTATTCAGCGAACAAGGGTGTTGCCGAGAAATATTTCCGCATCTACCATACGCACTATGATCTGAAGACAGTTGTCCTGCGGTTTGCCAATTTGTATGGACCATTTGGCAAAGGTTATCCGGAATTTGGGTTCATTAATTACTTTATCCATCTCGCTTGGACAAACCAGCAAATCAAGATTTTCGGTGAGGGAGACCAGACCCGAAATGCAATGTACGTTGATGATGCCACTGATATTTTGTGGCATGCGGCAAACGAACCGAATCTGGTCGGTGAAACTTATTTGGCAACCGCTCCTCAACATCTGACTGTGCGTGAGATAGCAGAGACGATTGTAAACGTTTTTCAGCGGGGCAAGATAACACACATCAAGTGGCCTGAGGAGCGGCGCCGGATTGAAATTGGGCATGTCAATCTTTCCTCAGCTAAGCTGGGTGCTATCACCAACTGGAAACCTCGCTATGACTTAACATCAGGTTTGCAGCGGACCAAAGCCGTCCTTGAACGGAATGGCTTATAGGAGATAAAAGCCATGAAAATTGTAGTTACAGGTGCTTTGGGACATATAGGTTCGCGACTGATCCGTGAACTTCCCACGATGTTTCCTGAGGCGGCGATTGTGCTAATTGACAATCTCTCAACTCAGCGCTATTGTTCATTGTTCAACCTTCCCGCCCCTGGTCAGTATGACTTTCTGGAAGCAGATGTGCTGACAGCTGATCTCACCTCTATTTTCGATGG
>Ga0209013_10003469_pt1 | contig 14006 bp, 18 predicted proteins | sample Cruoilmetagenom2_FD_187291 | JGI IMG/M metagenome (GOLD analysis project Ga0209013, IMG submission 187291) | Oil polluted marine microbial communities from Coal Oil Point, Santa Barbara, California, USA - Sample 2 (SPAdes) (version 2) | ecosystem: Environmental > Aquatic > Marine > Oil seeps ... | reverse complement strand
CAAGCGGGTCGTCATGTTGACCAATGCCCATTCAAAAAGCCTGGACCTGAAGATGGAAGTGACCGGCTTGACCGATGCCTTCGATGCCCTTGTCTGTGCGCACGATATCGGCTATCCAAAGGAAGACCTGCGATTCTGGTCATTACTGGGCAAAGACGAACCCTTTCAGAAGAACAGTACGCTGTTTGTTGATGACAGCCTGTCAGTGCTGCGCACGGCACGCGAATTTGGCATTCAGCATATCGTTGCGATGCGCAAACCGGATAGCAAATCACCTTCGAGGGAGATTGACGAATTCAATGCGATTAACGGATTTGACGAAATTATGCCGGTCCTTCAGGAGCATTAGGCCGCAAACCGCAACACCTCGATTTCAGCATTGTGCTGTACCGCCGCTTCTGCCATTTCCATCACTTTCGCTGTCATTTCTTCCGTGAGGTAGTATTCTCCGCAGTTCTCACAAATCTCGGCAGGCACATCCTTGATAAGCACGGTCGTCTTGCCACGCTCCAGCACCACCGTTGTCTTTCCCGGGTGTGTTTCACCCTGTTTACAAATCATGCACTTCATGGCTCTCTCCTGATCCTGAAATCATCGCTCCAAAGTAATCCATCCGGCACATAGGCAGTTACAACATAACATGCTTCATCCACCCTATCCCTGGCAACAACAATGTGTACAGGCCGTGAACCCGCAAAACCCAACATCAGGTAACTGGGATAAGGCCGGTCTTCCAGGTATTCGGCAATGCACTCTCCACCCTTCAGCACCTCAATAATATCATCTTTGTCCAGTTCCCTCTGGAACATCCGGCGCAAGGCATGCCCGGAGAAAACAACATGCGAACAGTTCATCTGTGATTGTTCCCTTTATTATCCATTGTTGTTACAGCAATATATTTGGTACAGGAACATCCTACGTTAGTGGCTCATCACGACTGGCGGCGAACTTGTCCCAGGTCTTGAAGCGCTTCTTTACATAGCCCAGCAGGGCGTCATAACCGTCAAAGAACAGGTCGAATCCCTCGGTTGAGTCCTCATCGAACTCGCAATAGTCGTTGGTGTATTCCCTGCAGATCCTGGGGCGGTCCGCGTAGATACCACAGCGGCCATCAGGCAGTAATTGCAGACAGGGATTGTTGATTAACAAAAACCAGCCATCTTCATCCTTGTAGGCGTGGATATCCCGATGCGACAGCTGCCAGAGCATATGGTCGAAGTCCGACATGGATCGCGGGGTAACCAGTTCCTCTGTGATGTAGGTGCAACATTTTGAATTGGTGCAGAACTCGCATTTGTTTTCAGTAGTTATTTCAATGCCCAGGGGAATATTTTTTGTAATTGTCATAACATCAATGCTCTGGTGTTTGGTGTAAATACCACCTGCTAAAGTACCTTGCCACGGAAACACACGGAATGACACGGAATGACACGGAAGAAAAATGCCTTAATAGAATTATTTCCGTGTTTTCTGTGTGTTTCCGTGGCTAGTAATTAAAATTTGCAGTCAACTGTGTGGTTCATTATTCCGCAGAAAACTCAAAACGGTCAAACACCGGGCTGTCCAGTACCCGACGTCCGGCACATACCCTGACCTCCCTGCCACCGACATCAATAAGCAAGTGCCGGCCCTCTTTATACAGTCCTTTCCCGGTCACCAGTGTCGCCGTGAACTGCTCGGCCTCACTGGCTGGCATAAACAGTGCACGCACACCCACCTTGTCTGGTTGTTCAGTCATATGGCAGGTTACCGGACCGAGTCCACCCGGCATTAGCTGCACCCCGGCTTCCATGCCCCCTTCCCGGTAGACGCGTATGGAACGGATCATGGCCAGCAGCAATGACTGCCGGCTACCCTGCCCTTCCATGATACCCAGCAGGTCGCCCACCCGCGCGTCCCCTGCACCACTGTCATCCCACGCCAGTTTCATACCATTCTGGCTGGAATCAAGTACCCGGCATATTATGAACTCTCCCGACTGGCCAGTGTTTTCCGCCGCAGGTAGTCCCGGCCCCTTCCTTGCGGTACGCGACAGATACTGATGTATCACGGTCACCCCAAGCAACAGATTGACCCAACGACTGTTCGAGCTACGCTGCTCACGGCGCTTGTCCATTCCCTGCGTTTCCGGTAATAACCGCCGCAACACCATCGCTTCCGGACTTTGCATGCGTACCTTGGCCGGTGTCTTTGCCAGCCTTTCCCGTACCGCAGACAAAGCGGCAGTTGCATCCAGCAGATAGGGATCACTGGTACTTACCGGTGGTTCCAGGGTATTACAGGGAACGGGAAGCCTGTCGCTGCCCGGTTCGATCAGAAACAGGCCCTCACCGTTACCCGTCCAGCTGTTACCCGGAATAATCCGGCACGCGGCGGCATGCTGCATCAGGACATCAAACAACAAACCGACCTCCCCCTCGGCAAGCCGGGACGGATCTGTCAACGACAGCAACATGCTGGTGTGATACAGCATGGCGATGCTGGTAGTCGGGGCATATTCATCGCCTTCATCAACACAGTAGCCCAGCAAACCATGGTGGCGCGCCAGGTAGTAGAGTTGATGTGACTCCGCAATCAGTTGTGGCTGCACGGCACGGTAAAAGCGGTAGCAATCCAGCAGGGAGTAACCCAGCTGTTCCAGTGCACGATTGATCGCCTGCCCGAGCAGTGGTTCCGGCACGCCATCGCCACTGCTCTGATAGAGTTCGACCACAATCAACTTATAGCCGCCCGCGATGCTGAGCAGCAATTGTTCCACACCATCAATGGCTTCCTGACGCTGTGCTTTTGTCAATGCCAGCTGGCGCATGTGCAAGGGATCGACCGTCACAAACAAGCGTTGTGCCGTGGCGCGGTAGACCTCGAGATACTGGAAACGCTGACCGGGAGGCAGTTTCTGCTCGTTCAGGGAATCAAGCCCGCCGAGCACCAGCCGCATGGTCTCCACCACGTCCATCAATGGCAGGTTGGTCAGCCAGTTATGCAGCCGATCGACATCCCGCTCCACTGTGGGATCGGTATAGTCGTGTTGCTCCGGTATTGACAGGCTCAGGGAATCCATAGCACCACACACACGCGGGATATCAGTTCAATCTCTATAGCTGACCCGACATATCAATGCGGTAATCACCATTCGTCTGCCGCTGTGCAGATTGTTCAAGCATGTCCAGGGATTCGGAACTGACATCATTGCCCGGGTGCAGCAGCAGCTTGAGACGGTAGGCATAGGTGGCCGACAGGGCCAGTTCACCACTGGCCCCGAGCTCACCACCCTCGGTAATACGCCCGACCAGTTCACCGTCATCAGTCACCACATCAAGCACCAGCTGGCCCAGCACGAGGTTGATCGGTTCCAGGATGACAGCATCCCGCCATTCAAGACGCCCGTTCACCTCACCGGAATAATCTGCACCCGGATTAAAGGTCTCGAAGACCAGGCGCACCATCCCGCTGGTATTCACCGGCATCGGGGAATAATGATTAACCAGGCGCCCGGGTAGCAGTTCAATGTCGACATCATGAACATGAGTGCGTCCGGTCAGTGTCTTACCGATACTCAGCTCACCCTGATTGGCCGGACTCATCAGCTCGATACGATATTCTACCCGTCCCAGCAACAGTGCCAGCGGCCTGAACTGCCAGTGTACCTCGCCAAGATCGAGTCCCTGGTAGACAAGCTGCGCGGCCTGTCCCGAAAAGACAGAACCGGATACCCTGCCCAGGGACAAGTCAGCATTCTGATCCAGCAACATCCCGCTGACACGCGCCGCCGGAAAGGTAATCACCAGAATCAGCAGATACGCACCCACACCGAGTGCAACCAGTCGCCAGACACGCGACACTATTTATCTCCATCCATAAACGTCAGAATTTCTCTCGCAAAGGCGCAAAGCTTCCGCTCCTGCTCACGCCCCTTACCTACTTCCCTGTAGGCAAAGTCGCCAAGAAAGAATTTTAATATGCTTTTGATAATAATAACTTTGCGATCTTAGCGTCTTGGCGAGAGTTATTCTCTACGAAGCCTGCAGAGTCAAACGCGCATTGACCCGCCCTGCTGTATCAGTCCGTTCCAGGGTGACCGTCTCGGCATTGACACCATGGATAGTACTGAGAGTACCCAGCCATTTCACCAGCACATCGAAAGGCGCACCGTCCAGCCAGACACGCACACTGTCACTGCCTTCCGGCTCGACCCGTTTCAATGCCGGTCCAAGACCACCCGCACGTGCCGTGCTATCGGCAACCGACAGCAATGAGCGGCCACCCAGACCCTGTACAGCGCGTCCGCTGCTACGCTTCAAGCGAGTCAGTGTCTGCGCACTTTCCTGCATCCACAACGCAGTCGTGCGTTGCGCTTCGACGGTGTTCCTGAGTGAGTCGTATCCGGAATGAATCGGCGCCAACACCAGGATATAAATCAAAAACAGCACCAGCAGCGTCGCCCCTGCCACCACCATCATGCGTTCACGCGGGTCCAGATTGTCAAACCAGGCCTTCATGTACCCACTCCCGTAATGCGCAGGCGGCTCTGGACACGCTGGTCCTTGCCGGTGGTCGCCGACTGGATTTCAACCGATAACCGGCCTGTCTTCATTAATGCCCGCTTCAACTGATCCAGCAGTTGCAGATCGGCAACGGAGAGTTCCACGTCAAGTCGCCCGGCACGAAACGTCGCGCCACTGACTTCTACACCGTCCATACCCTTGAGTACCGAACCCGACTGCCCCAACAGGCTGAGGAACCCGCCACCTGCACCCTGCTGGCGTTGCAGCTTGTCCAGCTGCTGCTGCATCTGGATACGGGGATTCACAATCCGTTGCGTCGCCGGTAGCGCTTTCTTGAAGGTCTGCTCTATCTGTGCGTGCAGCTGCTCACTCTCCTGGCTGAGACGAAAGTAATCTACGCCCATCACGACATTGCTGACCAGTATGCCGGAGACCAACAAGGCTGCCGAGACCCGCCAGGGCCGCATCAGAACTGCCCAGTCTCCGGAACGACTGTAGTCGCCCTGCAACAGATTAATCGATCGGGCATTCAGTCCTGATGCAAAGACGTTGATCGGATCACCGGCGAACGGTTCCACATGTGTCTCGCCGACATACTCCGTCATGTCCGGACGCAGGCTGTCCTCACGAACAAACAGGTGCAAGGGTGGCAAGGTGGACTCTTCATCTGTCATCCGGGCGGCTAGCAGCAGACCGAGGTTATCGCTATCAACGGCGAACCCGGAAGTACTGCCGGTGCGCACCAGCGCCACATCATTCTCAACCAGCACACTGGTTTCACCACCGTTATACGGGAGAGCCAGTGCTTCAGGCGTTACCTGTTGCACATCCAGACCGGCTTCCAGAAACTCGGCCGTCAGCGAGTCCATGAACGGTTTGCCAATCACGGCCACCGGCCAGGCGCCATCTTCCTGGGTACTGCCAACCGCGAAGTGCAGATTTTCCACATCTTCCGAGAGCTGTTCTTCCAGTGCATAGGGCACTGCGCGCAACAATTTCTGCCGGCTGCCACCCGGTATGCTGACACGGGTCAACAGGCAGTCCGACCCGGATACCAGCACCACGATCCGCTGGCCTGATACCTCTCTGGCGGCATCTGTCAACGCACCTGCATGGATACTCCCTTGCGGCCGGCCTTCAGCGTCCAGATTCAGCCAGCGCCAGACAGACGTATTACCGGGATCTTTCCTTAGTAACAGTGTGTTACGCATACATGTGCCCTAGTCTCATGGTGCCCGATATCCTACCTGAAAAGTCACTGGTACGCAGGTAATACACCGCTATTCCTCCTGTGGCAGGAGTCGTTTACCGGTACGGGTTCGGGACACCACCTGCAGGGTGTTTTCACCGCGCACAATCCTGCTCTCCAGCCGTGCCTGGCCACGCCCCACACTGACATCGGTCTGCACATTGAACCAGTCACTTTTAATATCGACATCGACCACCAGTTCAAGCCCGGCGAGTGCATTATGCGCAAGAAATGCCTTCTTGTCGGTAAAAGGCTCTACATCCCGGTCTGTAATCAATTGCTCAATATCACTCTCATCCAGCTCGGCATGCAGGGCCTGCAGTACCAACGGTGTTGCCGTGTTGATATTGATAGCCGTCGTATCCGGCAAGGCAGTAATATGGGGCACCAGCACGGCCAGCACCTCTGGCGTATAACCCTTTATCAAACGCAATTCACTGATATCGGCCAATGACCGGTTGCCGGCCCGGTATGGCAGATCAGCCAGTAAATATTCATTGTCTTCGGCACCATCCGGGAAGGTGGCGGTAATGTCGGCATCTATCCAGTCCTGTAATGCCGGAGCCAGCGCCGGTTCGAGGTCGAGTATTTCCAGCAAACGTTTGTAATAGTCCAGTTGTATCGTATCGACGCCGCCCTCATCATCCACCAGGTTATTCACATTAAAGCGCCCCTGAAGGTCCTCAATGCGTCCATTCACGAAACCGCCCTCCACGGGAATGGGTGGTAGCGCGGTAGACCAGTCCTCGCCCAGTGAATCATGCTGGTTGTCGGCAAGATCGCGCCGCAAAATCACATAGGCCCAGCTTTCAGCGGCCACGGCATAGGCATAGGCCTGTTCACCATTCAACAAGTTACCGGTACGGCGCATATCCACCTGAAAGCGCGTCACCATCGCCACGGCAGCGACAGTGGCAAGACTGACGACCAGCAATGCCGTAACCAGTGCCACACCCCGTTGCCTGCCATGGATATCCATATGGTTTTTCATTGCGGCAACTGGAACAACCAGACAATCGATCCGTACATTTCGTGTTCGACAGTCACTTCCACCATCCGGGGAAGCAACGCCGGTTCAAGCGCAGGATCGGCGATGCTCTGCGTATCCGGCCACTGCTCTTTCCATTCATTGTCCGCACCGAAGTAACGGACCTGCAGGCTTTCTACTGCATCGGTCAATGGCTGAATTAACGGCTCGCTGTCCTGTGCACGATCGAGTACCAGCCAGCTATAACGAACCAGCTGATCTTCTTCGTAGGCATATCCCACCCGTTGCAGGGTACTGCGCTGGCGACCGGCAGGGTTACGCCAGCCAGCCCGGGTCAGGCGAAAGTTTTCACCCCCCATCAGTGGTGGCTGCTCGTCACCGAATTCATCCCGAATGGGTCGCAGCACTACCTGTTCAATATCGCGCTGCATAATCAGGTAGAGTTTTTGCAATTCACCCAATCGGTCAGCCGCAACCTCGGTGAAGGACTGCTGCGTCATCACAGTCTGCAAGCCACTATAGGACATCGTCGCCAGCAAGCCAAAGATGGCCAGTGCCACCAGCAACTCCAGCAGGGTAAAACCGGCACAGACTACCGATACAGGGTTTTGCGTGCTCACTTCGGCTGCACCAGAAAGCCGCTTAAGACAGAAAGCGGTAATTCATCGTCTTCACTATCGATAGAAAATACTTCCACGTCCAGCCGCCGCAATTCAGTCTCGTCGGTCTGGGACGTAACGGCCAGCCAGCGCCACTCGCGATTGCCCATTTCCTGTGTGCCCTTGCGCTCACCGACCCTGGGCCACTCCTTGTCCACCTGGAACTGCACCAGTACATTACGTGCTACCCACATCGCCATGGTGCGATCACGCAGGTAGGACTGGTTATTGGTGTAGTCGCCGGTCGCCTTGATGATGGCACCCATGGACAGCGCAATGACCGCCAGTGCGATCAACACTTCCAGCAAGGTGAATCCCGCGGTATAGCGGCGCTTCACAGGGTCTCCTCCACTTCCCAGCTCACCGACCCCAGCAGTGTAGCGGTCAGGTGGTAACGAAAGCGGCTTTGATGTGATTCCAGGATGGCCGTGAAGGGTGTCATTTCGCCACTGGAGAGGATAAAGACTTGTGGATTCAGCAACGCATCATCGTCCTGGTCTTTTTTGTCCGCATCCTCTGGCGTCGCTGCGACCGCGGTCAGAATCGGCGGCTCACCCTCTATTTCAAGGCGCAGTTCAACGTCTGCCGGCAAGGTGTAGGCCTTTAGCAAGCCATCTTCTCCGGTTGCCTGCCAGCGGTCTTCATTAAGCACCAGGAACTCGTAACCGTCCTCGCTGAACAGTACCGCCAGCTCTTCACCCCGCAGCACTGCTTCATCACTGGCCAGTTCCAGCAGGGTGACCATGCGATGCGTTTCCTGTTCCATCAGTTCAGCGTAGTCATCACCTCCGAGTGACAGCATGGCAAAGCTGAAGATGATCCCGATCAGCACCAGGACCACCATCAACTCGAGCAGGGTAAATCCAGCAGATCGCCTGATGGATGATACCGCTGACATAGTGACTTATTGCAGCTCCCAGTTACCGATATCGTCGTCACTCGGCTGCTGGTCCGGTCCCAGCGAGAAGATATCGATGGAGCCATGTTCACCGGGGCTCAGGAAGAGATACGGCTGCTTCCAGGGATCCAGCGGCAAACGGTCAAGATAACCGCCCTCTTTCCAGTTGGCCGGTTCCGGTGAAGAGGGCTTTGAAATCAGTGCCTCCAGCCCCTGGTCCGTCGTCGGGTAGACATAGTTATCCAGCTTGTAGAGATTCAGGGAGGCTTCCAGTGCCCGTATGTCCTGCCGGGCCTTGACCTTGCGTGCCTGGTCCGGACGATCCATCACCTTCGGTACCAGAATAGCGGCCAGAATACCGAGAATGACGACCACAACCATCACCTCGATCAAGGTAAAACCGTGCTGCTTGTGTTGCTTCTTTTTCATTGAATATAACCTTGCTTGCTCGGAAAACGGGGCCCGGTAGAGGGTGCCGGGAGGATTGCGTTAATTCTAACCTATGAGGTGCTGTCAATAAAAACACCCAAATGGCCACGGAAGCACACGGAAAAACACAGAAATAATTCCATTAAAGGCATTTTTCTTCCGTGTCATTCCGTGTGCTTCCGTGGCAAGATATTCAAGCGCAACCGTAACTAACTTATTATAAGCTGATTACGCACCTTCAGGGCATACAGGTGGCGTTCGGCATCCACCAGATGCTGCCCCCAGTGCAAACGATAGCTGGATTGCCAGTCCTCTGCTGCACGATGCGGCCAGGCCTCACCCATCAACTCAAGACCATGCTGCAAATCGAAGTAGATATCCGTAAGATCATCCGCCAGACTACCGGACATGTGCATCTCCTCCGGCAAGGCATCGAATTCCAGCCAGTAGCTGTCACGCTCACCCAGTCGCTTGCGCAAGCGGCTGTAAAGCTCGAAGCGTTCATCGAGATCGACACCGGGAATTTGCAACTCGCCACTATCACAGGCGTTCAGCGCTGTCACTGCGGAATGCAGTCGCGGCATCAGCTTGAACAGCGACTCCAGCCATTGATCAGAATCATCTGCAGGATGCTCTATCAATTCACAGTAACGCTCGGCCACGCCAGTCATTTCAGATAGGATTTCTGTCAGTGTTGTCATAAATAGTACAGCTATTATAATGAGTTAAAATATTGACTTTGGCCCGTATTAGCAACTGTATTGATAAAAGTGTAGTCAATTAACAGCAAATTGCGCATCAGATTTCAACCATCTCAAAATCTTCTTTGGAGGCACCGCATTCGGGGCAAACCCAGCTGTCAGGAATATCGGCCCAGCGGGTACCCGGCGCAAACCCCTCTTCAGGCAACCCCGCCGCCTCGCTATAGACAAAACCACATACTACACACAGGTATTCCTTGTAATCACTCATGCAGATGACCTCGTCATGCTGTTGCCCACCATAATTTGCAGTGAAGGGTAATGAGTCCGGGCTTGAATGTGAAGGACATAATAAAGACAAATATTATTGCCACGGAAGCACACGGAAAAAATTCTTTTATGCCTTTATCCTTCCGTGTCTTTCCGTGTGCTTCCGTGGCTAATTTGGTCTTTATTACAGCCCCTCGCCTTTAACCTCTGTCACTTCACCGTTATTATTATTAGCATGAAAAAACGACCGATCGTGATGACATTCTCCGGCCATGATCCTTCCGGCGGCGCCGGTATCCAGGCCGATATTGAAACACTGTCCAGTCAGGGCTGCCTGACCACCACCGTTATTACGGCACTCACCGTGCAAGACAGTCGTGACGTGACTGAATTCAAGGCCATTGAGGCCAGTCATATCATTGCTCAGGCACGCGCTGTACTGGAAGACATGCCGGTGGCGGCCTTCAAGATCGGCATGATCGGCAATGCCGACAATGCACAGGCCATCCACAGCATCCTGCAGGACTACCCGGATACCCCGCTGGTGCTGGACCCGGTACTGGCATCCGGTGGCGGTACACAACTGGGCGATGAGCAACTGCTGCATTCAATCAGGGATCTGCTACTGCCGCATACCACGGTATTGACACCCAACAGTGTCGAAGCACACCGGCTGGCACCGGAGGCCGATACACTGAAAGACTGCGCACTCACCTTGCTGGACAAGGGTACGGAGTATGTGCTGCTAACCGGCACACATGAAGACACACCGCACGTTATCAATTCCCTCTACCACGCTCATCAATTGCTGGAATCATTTACCTGGGAACGTCTGCCGCACAGTTACCACGGCTCCGGCTGTACACTGGCCGCCTGTACCGCCGGCATGATGGCCCATGGACTGGACCCGTTTCAGGCCGTTCATGAAGCACAGGATTTCACCTGGAACGCGCTGCAACAGGGTTTCCGTCCCGGCAAGGGACAGCATTTTCCGGACCGCTTGTTCTGGTCGAGACAGGACGACCAGGTGTGACGCGAACGTGTTTACCCGGTGGCCTCTATGCCATCACCGATGCTCACCTGATCCCGCCGGGTGAACTGATCGACCGGGTAGCCGCTGCCATCAGGGGTGGTGCCACCGTCATCCAGTACCGTGACAAATCGTCCAACCACGATGATCGCCGGCATCAGGCCTCCGCCCTCGCGTTACTCTGTCACGATCACAACATTCCGCTGATTATCAATGATGATGTGAACCTGGCCGCCGCTGTCGGTGCCAGCGGTGTGCACCTGGGCAAATCCGATGACAGTGTTCAATCCGCACGCAAGGCACTGGGTGCCAATGCCATCATCGGCGTGTCCTGCTACAACGCGCTTGAACGTGCAGTCGAGGCAGTCAGTGAAGGCGCGGACTATGTTGCCTTCGGCCGGTTCTTCCCGTCACAAAGCAAACCGGGTGCCGTCACCGCAGATCCGGAATTGCTGGGACGGGCGCGGCAATGCCTGCGCGTGCCCATCGTGGCCATCGGGGGCATTACGCCGGAAAACGGGCAGCTATTAGTCACGGCAGGAGCACAGCTGCTGGCCGCGATTCACGGTGTGTTTGGGCCGGCGGATACAGAAGCGGCTGCACGGCGCTATACGGAACTCTTCACGGCATATCAGGATGAAACATGACCTTAAATTCCAACTTACTGGCGCTTTACACTTTGCACGAGAATTCTTTAATAGCCACGGAATCCACGGAAGAGCACGGAAAAATAAATGCCTTAACTGGAAATATTTTCGTGTTCTTCCGTGGATTCCGTGGCCATAATATCTTTTCTTTCCTGGCGTCTTTGCGCCTTTGCGAGAGCAATTTCAAGGATACGACAACATGACCCGATCACACGACCTGTTTCAAGCGGCCTGCACACACATTCCCGGCGGAGTGAACTCGCCGGTACGCGCCTTCAAGGGCGTCGGGGGTGACCCGGTATTCTTTACCCGGGGTGAAGGTGCCTGCCTGTATGACGCTGACGATAAACGCTATATCGATTATGTGGGTTCCTGGGGACCCATGATTGCCGGACATGCGCACCCCGAGGTGATTCGCGCCGTGCAGGAAATGGCCGCCAACGGACTGGGGTTCGGTGCACCGACCGAAATCGAGACGCAGATGGCCGACACCCTCTGCAGCCTGGTGCCCTCGATGGACATGGTGCGCATGGTCAACTCGGGCACCGAGGCCACCATGAGTGCCATTCGCCTGGCTCGCGGTTACACCGGCCGTGACCGTATTATCAAGTTCGAGGGTTGCTATCACGGCCACTCGGACGCCCTGCTGGTCAAGGCCGGCTCCGGCACTTTGACGCTGGGGGTGCCGACCTCACCGGGGGTACCCGCTGCTGTTGCGGCCCATACCACCACGCTGACCTACAACGATCTTGATGGTATTGAGCAGGCATTTGAGTCTATCGGTGACGATACTGCAGCCATAATAGTCGAACCGGTTGCCGGTAACATGAATTGCATCCCCCCGGAACCGGGGTTTCTTGAGGGTTTGCGTACGCTCTGTGACCGCTATGGCTGCGTACTGATCTTTGATGAAGTCATGACCGGCTTCCGGGTTGCCCTCGGGGGCGCCCAGGAACACTATGGCGTGACACCGGACCTCACCACCCTTGGCAAAGTGATCGGCGGGGGACTACCGGTAGGCGCCTTCGGTGGCCGTCGCGACATCATGGAACACATTGCCCCGCTGGGCCCGGTCTACCAGGCAGGCACGCTCTCCGGAAATCCGATATCCCTGGCCGCCGGTCTCAAGACGCTGGAACTGGCCTCTGCGGACGGCTTTCACCGGCAACTGGATGCGGCAGCCAAACGACTGACAACCGGTCTGCAGGCGCGCGCCAATCGGGCGGGTATCCCATTGAGTACCAACCAGGTCGGGGGCATGTTCGGCGTCTTCTTCTCCAGCGAGAACAATATCTCACGCTTCGAACAAGTGACTCGTTGTGACATGGCGGCATTCCAGCGTTTCTATCACGGCATGCTGGAGGCGGGCGTCTACCTGGCGCCATCAGCCTACGAGACCGGTTTCGTATCGTCTGCACATTCCGATGACATGATCGACGCCACGCTGGATTGCGCAGAACAGGTTTTTACGAAAATGTAGTTAGCGTCCGTCCACAAACAATAAACTCTCGCCAAGACGCAAAGCACGCAAAGTATTAACTGATTGTTTTAATAATATTTTAAATTTCTTTCTTGGCGCTCTTTGCGTCTTTGCGAGAGATTTATGAAACATCTTATTAAAGGATAACGAACAATAGTGGACGCACTACTGCAAGACCTGATGCACTGGATCAGCCTGCATCCGCATGCGTTCATTGTTGCCGTTTTCATTATCGCCCTGATGGAATCACTGGTGGTCCTCGGCCTGCTGATACCGGGCGCCGCGCTGTTGTTTGGTGCCGGTGCATTAATGGCCACGGGCACCCTGCCCATTATGCCGATCATGCTGTCTGCCTCGGCCGGCGCCATCGTCGGCGATTTCATCAGTTTCCTGGTCGGTCACCATTACCAGCAGCGCCTCCGCGTTATCTGGCCCTTCGTACGCTACCCGAGGCTGGTCAATCGTGGCGTCAATTTCTTCGTCCAACACGGCGGTAAAAGCGTTTTCATGGCGCGCTTTATCGGCCCTATTCGTCCGATAGTACCGGCCATCGCAGGCATGATGAATATGACAACCGCCCGGTTTCTGGTGGTAGATCTTGTTGCCTCACTGCTCTGGGCACCGGTGTATCTGCTCCCCGGGATGGTGTTCGGCGCCTCCCTGGGGCTGGCTGCGGAAGTTGCCGGACGTCTGGTAGTGCTGCTGGTGGTGATGGCCGGTATCGCCTGGCTGGGTTTCTGGCTGGTCAGTACACTGATACGGATACTGCAGCCCCACACAGCCTCCGGGCTGGTAAAACTGCTGGACTACAGCCGCAATCACCCGCTCATTAAACCCCTGGCTGGCTCATTACTGGATCGGGACCATCCGGAAGCCCGTGGCCTGGCGATCCTCTCGGTGCTGTTTTTCATCACCCTGTGGATATTATTGCTGATCTCCAGACAGGTGCTGCATGGTCACTGGTTTGACGGCATCGATTCCTACATATTCCACTCACTGGAAGACTTGCGTATACCCTGGGTCTACAGGGCCTCGGTCTTCATCACACAGTTCGGTAACCAGACACTGCTGGCAATCGTCGTGGCTGGCAGTTCTGCCTGGCTGTTCTGGAAACGTGATACCAAGGCGGCCTGGCACTGGCTGGCCGTTT
>Ga0209013_10003468_pt1 | contig 14021 bp, 10 predicted proteins | sample Cruoilmetagenom2_FD_187291 | JGI IMG/M metagenome (GOLD analysis project Ga0209013, IMG submission 187291) | Oil polluted marine microbial communities from Coal Oil Point, Santa Barbara, California, USA - Sample 2 (SPAdes) (version 2) | ecosystem: Environmental > Aquatic > Marine > Oil seeps ... | reverse complement strand
ATACCTTCAACTCCCAGAGCAAATTCTTTAAGCGCTAGTTTTTGTTTTTTTCCTGTATTTCTATTTTTCAGTCTCTCCAGATTCTTCGGCAGCAAGTAGTCCATTCCATAAATAATGTTAAGGTACTTCCTACCTCTTACTTTTATGGCAGGCTGCAGTAACTTGCCTTTATTTCTTGCAATGTAGAATTCAGGCTTGATAACTATGCCTTCATGGCCTTCGCTTGTGATGTCCTGCCACCATTTAACAACTTCTTCTTCGCTTGCTTTATCTGAAATGACTTTGTATTCGGTTTCGACAAACAGACTTGATTGTCTTGCGAAATCTTGATTCATTTCCATATGCCATGTATGCGGCTGATCAAAGAAAGTTTGATTGCTATGGGCAAGAACATGGAATGGTGCGATTTGTATAGAATTGACATCATCTATTTCCCAGCAATACTTTTGAAAAACATCATTGAAAGTATGGGCATTTTCTAACTTTTGTTCGTACTCTTCTAGCCATTCTTTCAAATCTTCATTTTCTCCAACTGCAGCTTCAATTTTTTCTTTCAGCTTCGTTCTGTCCAGTATCGCATTCTCTGAGACATGAGCGTACTGGCTGCTAATCAATTCTTTTGCCTTCAAGTTCCAAGGCATGATTTCAGCGTCAAGAAGCAAATAGTCAATATTGTATTTTTCAAAATAACCCATTCCATGCAAATCACGATTAATTTGTACTACTATCTTTTCTTCCGTTGCTATGTCAAAAAAGCGTCTTCCTGTTCTTGTATAAATTACGCCTAAAGACTCGATGCCTGTATGCTTTTTAGCCGATTCATTATTTTTATATAAGAGAAGAATCGCTCGGCTTCCCATATGTTTCTTTTCCGCAATCATCGTTTGAATCCCGTTTTTTCTGTAGTATTCAATTGCTTCTTTAGGATGTTCTAAATAGTCATCCAAAGTAGATGGATTAGGCGTCGGGCTCATGGTTGGTGGAATATAAATTAATTGTTCTATTGGTACCGTGTAGTGTGAGATTGTATCAATCGCAGGTTTGACGATATCCTGGTGAATTTTCACTTCTCCCAGTTCTTCTGTAAGTACCGAATAGCCATTGATGAATTTCCCGATATTTGGTGGGTTTAAGCGATTTTTTTCCCACTCCTTTAAAGGATTATCAGGAGCTTCTGAATAGTCTTGCTTTGCTTTTACGGAAATAAACTCTTCTTCAGGATAGCGGAAAGCAGTCAATGCTCCGCCAAAGACAACACCTTGGTCAATGTTAATTGTATTATTGATTAGTAGCGGGCTTGGTTTAGGGTCATGCCCCCAGACAATTAGTGGACTTTTCTTATGTGAGATATACCAATCTTTTCGCACCGGTTTTCCTTTTTCATCAAATCCATCTGTATCCCCGTAGCGACAGAAATCACGAATGGCCTCGGATTGCTTTCCAATGAATTCATCTTTAATACCGGCATGGGCACAAATCAAGGTTTGTACACCGTTCTTGGTAAACACAATATGAGCAGGCGCTTGTAGAAGAAACTCCTTCAGTGCCTGTTTAGTATCCTCTGCTTTCTCACTTCCATATTTCTTTTCGTAGGCTTGAAATTCTTCTTCTACTTTTTCGTCTCCATGGTTTAAGGTTACATCTCTACCATCCAGCCATCTCGCAATTTTCCAACCGTGATTGCTGTCGATCATATGGGCGAGGTCCCGCCCGACATGTTCGTAGAAAAAGAGCATTGTTTTAAGAGATTGAGGTCCTCTGCTCATGACGTCTCCAATTGAAACAAATTTACGGCCTTCGGGGTGGAGATAAAGACCTTCCTGATTTCTTTTATAGCCTAATTTTTCGAGTACGAGAATCATTTCCTCAAAGCAACCGTGAATATCCCCTATGATGTCAATTCCGTTCTGTATGTCTATCTCAATGGGGTTTGTGTGTCTAATGAACTCCAGACCTTGTGTTTCCTTGATTGTATAAATGGAAACATATCCTTCTTTTTTCAGGAAACGTTTTTCTCTTTTGAACGTCTGAACTTGTTGCCTGATGCGTTTTTTCCCACGGGGATTGTCTCTTTGTTTATCTCGTAATAGCAGATCAGCTTCAGGTATATCAAAAACAATGGATAGAATTGGAACATTACTTCTCCTTGCGAGAGAAATATATCTTTTTCGATCCTCCGGGTGAAGATGAGTTGCATCCACAAACGTTAATTTATTTAATCGACATCTCGCGTCAATGACAGAATCCATCATCGAGAATGCTTCTTTCGAGATAGTCTGGTATTGATCCATCAGACTATCCGCCTCATTCTTAGGTCTATCTCGCCAGTCAATAAATTCAATGTCACTTACCAAAACCCGAAAATCATCTGAACTTATTACCTCTGATGGTAGGATTACTTTCTTTTCAATCATATTTATTAATAATGTTGATTTACCGCTATTGGACGGTCCAATCAGCAATACTATTCCTGAGTAAGGCAATCTGATTTGCATAGTTAGTCCTCCTTCCTTTTGAACACACACATTTGGGTTGGGAAGCCTTGTGTCTCATGCTCTTCACCAATTCCATCAAATTGAAGGTCATAGAAGCCACGGTGATTTCGCTCTGAACACCACTGACGAAACTCCGCTCTTGACCATTCAAAGCGATGGTCATTGTGACGGAAATGTTCGTCCATATCGTATACATCGTTGTACTCACGGTTAGGAGTTGTAATAATCAAGACACCCGGCTGATACTCATGCAATATAGTATCAAGCACTTTAGGTAAACGGTACTCGTCAATATGCTCGATGACTTCGCACAGAATCATTACATCCTTGCCCTTTAAACGGTCATCATAGTAAAAGAGAGAACCCCAAAGTGTTTCAGGGACTACAAAGTTCACTTTATCCTTCACCTTTTCGAATCGACTTAACGCTTGTAGCGTAGCGGATTGGGATGGTTCCACAGCTAGTATCTCTTTAACTCCTTCGATAAAACCAAGCCTTACTGAAAGCTTGCCTTCACCTGAGCCGAAATCTATGATGCTTTTTGGTTTTATATGATTGACTGTTTCTACAATTTTTTCATATCGAAGATCATTTAATCGAACCTTGACTGCCTTTTCTTCCTTCTTCTCTTCAGTTTTCTTATTTTCTAAGATGCTGTAAATTTCTTTAAACCGAAGTGATTGTCGGTAAATATACTCTCGCATAGGATGATGTTCAAGCCACCCATCACCATATCGCTCAAGTTTTTCAATTTCTTTCTCGTCGATATAATAGTGCTTATAGTTATCAATAACCGGAATTAATACAAACAGCTGTCTTAATCCATCTTGCAGCGTTTTCATCCCTTTTACCGAAATGTATCTGGCCGTGCTTTTTTCCTTTACGTGAAAAGAGTAGTCAATTTCTGGACGAGAAATTGTTACTTCATAACCAATAGGTTCGAATAAATCTTTTATTTGCCGATCATTAAGAGTGGAAACCACAGGCCCAAACTCGAAATTAAATGAAAACGGATGATTCACCCAGTCGGTATATTCTTCCTTCGGCTGTCCGTTCAAAGCTGTTCCAAGAGCAGACCTAATAAATGAACAAAAGATGCTGCTAACGGCAAATTCTCGATCATTTATGTAATGCGTAATGTCATATGAATTTGAATTGTTTTTTACAAGTTCAATGGAATCTGGAGTAACAAAGACTGTCGCTTCAAGCTCCGTTTCTGTAAACTTGCTATAAAAAAATCGCACTAAATGGCCTTTATGATTTCTTTCATATAAATTATTCGGGTTCTTTGACAGCAAATGAGAAATGACTTTTACGTTGTCCCCCGTTGCTTGTATCGTCAACTGCATCTGGAACACTCCTTTCATATAGTAAATTCCTGAAATGATGAATTAAATATATCACATCAAATGTCAATAAACTCCTAATAGTAATAGGGGGAAATTAATTTTGAACACCTTTCCCTTGCGACTAACGTATACACTACCTTTACGTAAAAAGCCTATTTAAAACAGGGTATCCCAAAACTTTTTGGGATACCCTGTTTCCTTATTAGCTTATTGAATAAAGATCGTGCCACTTTGCTCTTTCTTTATTCCGTTAATACCTTGTCTTGTACAATTTTTACTAACTCTACATAATCACGAATTTCGTAGGTTGGCGTGATTGTCGTCACATTTTCTTTGCCATGTGGATTGAACCAGCACGTATCAATCCCGAAATTATTGCCGCCTTGGATATCCGATGTAAGAGAGTCCCCGATCATCAACACTTTACCTTTATCAGAAATACCTAATTTTTCGAAAACATATTCAAAGATTGCCGGTTGTGGCTTTTGAAAGCCAGTCTCTTCAGAAGTGATGATCGCTTCGAACGTATCCTTCATGCATGAAATCGCAATTCGTGCATGCTGAACTTCTCGGAACCCATTCGTCAAAACAGCAAGCCTGCAACTAGAAAGGTCTTCAAGCATTTCCTGCACGCCATAGATCATATGTACTTCTTTCCCCAGATTATCAAGATAGGATTGACCGAATTCTTCTGGACTTAGTTCCAGTTGATGCTGCAAGAATAATCGCTTGAAGCGTTCGACTTTCAGTTCAGCTAGCGACATTCGCCCTTGTTCCAAGTCAGACCAAAGCACTTTACATATTTCTTTATAGGTCGCTTTGTAATCTGTCGAACCATTCGGCAAACCATAAGACACAAATAATTGATGGAATGCGTTTTTCTCCGCCTCCCCGAAATCCAGTAATGTGTCATCCAAATCAAAAAGCAATACATCATATTTCATAAACTTCTCACCCTAACTATTTTTATCTAATATTCAAATCTCAACATGCATCCTTTTATACTGGATGTAAAAAGAATGCCTCCACAATGCTGGAAGCATAACCAACCAGTGAAGAAGTTAATATTGAAAAAATTTGTCCCTAAAAATGAATGCGATCGTTTTTTTCCATGAAGTCATCTATCATTTCTCCTTAAAAAGCACCATTAATTCTATTTTAACTTACAAAGGTCTATTACTAGTCATTTATTTGCCTTGATTACCCGAAACATAGAAACTGCTATTCTTTCATTCAAAATCTCCAACCATTAACAAATAAGCAGCTTCACATTTAGGTGAAAGCTGCTTTGGTTATTCATTTCAAATAATCGTGTAGGTATGATTCTCATTCCCTCACAAAAGTAACTTTATTCACGCTTTTTGGTTTAGCCATTGGAGATAACACCTACCAAAAGAATGCGGAAGCTAAAACTATCCCGGCAATTGCACCAATTGCAATGCCAACACCGAATCTATCTCTTCTATAATACCCATAACCGTAACCTCCTGTATTTCCAACAGGCTGTATCCACACCATATCCCGATTTATTCTCGTAATCTTTCCTACGTGAACCTTCCCATCATGACAAGTGATTCTCACAGTTTTCCCATAATAGTTACAGCATTGATTATAAACATTAGCTTGTGACATTTGTAATCCTCCCTTCGAAACTAATTTACATACATGTATGTTCTCTTAACTTATGATGCAAATATCGTTTCGTAATAGACAAACGTCCAGTACTAAAGATAAATAGATACTATTAAGTTTCGCAAAGCAACATCGATGAATATGATAGAGAATACAAAATAGAAAGAAGGATGAGATGGTTTGGCGGTAATCAGGACACTTCCGTTGCTGAACGAATTTATAAAGACATGTGAGGAACAACCAGGAAAGGATCCGTATCAACTTCAATGTGAAACACTATGCGCACCATTCATAGAATCATTTCCTACAATTACTCCAGAAGTCTTGCACTATGAACTACTAAACTTCGGGTTATTTGATCCGGAAGAACGGAAGTCCGTTCCCAAGTGGATAAAAAAAATGGAGGCACGTAATATTTGGCAGATTGTCAATAAGGAATATCAGTTTCTACGGAAAACATGGAATGGTCCATCTGCATCAATATTTGTTCTACCAATAGAAAGAGAAGATATTAAAAGAGGGGAACAAAAAATCATTAAAAATGGAGTAGCGTTTAAAGGAAACCTATTTTTGTTATTAGCTGCCGACATTTCAATAGATGAACTGAAAGCATTGATAGCTCATGAATATAACCACGTATGCAGATTGAATTTCTTAGCATTGACTCCTGACGAAATTCCCTTGAAGGACTCACTGATACTTGAAGGACTTGGAGAGTATGCAGTCAAAGACTTATATGGAGATTCATCGTTGGCGCCTTGGACTAATCTGTATCCCTTTCATCATACGATTGAAATATGGAAAAGGCACTTTCTACCTGCACTCAACTTACTCGGTTCTGATCATCACCGCATTTATTTATTCGGTAAATCCAAAAGCCCTTTTCCAAAATGGATAGGCTACCAACTCGGTTTTCAAATCGTCACTACTTTCGTTAACAATCATGGTCCCTTCAATATGCAATCGCTCAACTCTAAAACCTCCGATGAAATCATTACAGGTTCAGATTTTTCTTGTTTCAATAAAATTGACATTTAAATGCTCGAAAACCAATTAGGTGAGCATATTGTTCCATAAATTGCTCATGCTCTTCCCATAAATCATAGAACTCAGTTTGAATATTTTCAGAAGGGTTAATATCATTTATTTCAGTTTTTTCAAGTCCAGTTCCTGTATTGATTAAACTGACTTTGTTAAAACCTACTTGCTTAAGTTTCACTCGCCATTGATCTTCACTCAATACTTCTCGAACTCCATAGAGACGGGAAACCTTTTCTTGCATTTGTTCTGATAGTTCTTGTTCCGCTGTCATTTCAATCAGTATGAGTCTTCCATCTTCTTTCAGTACTCGCGAAAGTTCAGGTAATGTTTTGGATAAATCAGTAAAGGCAATAACCGATTCCGCGATTATTAAATCGAAGCTATTATCGTCTAGCTTCAACTTTTGTGCGTCGCCTTCCATGATTCTGATTTTCAGTACATTCTTCATCATTCGCTCCCTTGCTTTCTCTAGCATAACTGGATGATTATCCACTGCAGTAACTTGACACCCATAATTCATTGATAAAAAAGCGGCAGTCTGCCCTGTACCACACCCAATGTCCAATACACAGTCTCCTGGATGAATGATTTCATTCTCCAATATGCTTTGAGTAAGTTCGAAACCTCCAGGATGCGCACCACCGAATCCAAAATGAGCCAATACATTTAAATAAGCATTGATCATGAGACATCCCCTTTAAATTTGTATTTTCAGTAACATCTATCATATGCAGATGAACTGGGATTGGTATTTACTCTGGTGGTATTACGGGATGTATCTTTAAGTATTTTAAATGCTTCGAACTTCACTGGATTTACGCTAAAACATTAGGTAATCTTTAATGAAGGATATGACCTTTCATAAATCCGCACTCGATTTAGGTGCACGCATTCTTGCGGAAACATTGATGAGAGCTTGAATAATTGTTCACCTCAATATGAATAGACATTTATAAATCGAAGGGAGCAACATAAAATGAAAATTACAGCCATCCATCTTTATGCCATTCATTTACCACTTCACGATCCTTTTGTCATCAGCTACCACACGTACGACTACATGCCATCCGTTATTGTAAAAATCGAAACTGATGAAGGTGTTGTTGGGTACGGTGAAGCAGTGGCAGACGAACATGTGACAGGAGAATCATGGGAAGGTGTTTACGAGATTATTAAAAATACACTTGCCCCCGTTCTATTGGGTCAAAATCCAATGGAAATTGAGAGAATTCACGACCTTATGGATCACACGATTTATTTTGCCCCTACTGCAAAGGCGGCGATTGATATCGCTTGTTTTGATATTCTCGGAAAGAAAATACAGCAACCTGTCTATCAGCTTCTCGGCGGCCGTTATCACGACAAGTTCCCAATCACACATGTTCTGAGTATTGCCGAGCCTGAAGAGATGGCAAGTGAAGCCGCTTCTCACGTAAAAAAAGGCTACGAATCCTTCAAAATGAAAGTAGGAACAAATGTTAAACTTGACATAAAGCGAATTCAAGCCGTCCGTTCTCAAGTAGGAGAAGATATCGCGATTCGAGTAGATGTCAATCAAGGATGGCAAAACAGCGCCACAACTCTTGCAGCACTCAAACAGTTGGCAGATTGTAACCTTGATTGGATTGAGCAACCCGTTTTGGCCGATGATATTGATGGAATGGTTGAAATCAAATCAAAATCCTTGGTGCCTTTGATGATCGACGAAGGTCTTAAAGGAACTCGGGAAATGCGGGAAATCATTCAAAAACGCGCGGCCGATAAAGTGAACATAAAGTTAATGAAATGCGGTGGCATCTACCCTGCAATGAAATTGGCCCATCAAGCTGAACTCGCCGGTCTAGATTGTCAAATTGGCTCCATGGTAGAATCATCAGTTGGATCAGCTGCAGGATTCCATGTAGCTTTTTCCAAGAAGAATATTACGAGTGTAGAACTAACAGGACCTTTGAAGTTCTCAAAGGATATCGGAAACTTAGCATATGCTGTCCCTTATATTCGATTAACTGATAAACCGGGATTAGGTGTTGAAATAAAGGAAGAAACACTTCATGATTTAACAATATTCCAGAGTGTTGTCCGCTAAAGGAGAGAAATGCGTGAATCCCATTTATGAAGGAACAATCAAAAAAGATAGTAAAGTTGAACAACATGTCGTCATCCAAACTTTAACGTTGGACCATTTAGCATCAATATTATTCGTACAAGAACAAATCCTACTTCAATTGCAGGATAGAGAATCACTACAACCACTTTCGAAAGAAGAGTATAAATACATTCTAGGTGGAAACGGGCTAATGCTCGGTGCATTCGTCGAGAATGAGTTAATTGCTTTTAGAGCTTTGTTGGTACCACCGATTGATGAAGAACATTTAGGTAGAGATATTGGGTTGAAAGATGAAGAACTGCAAAAAGTAATATATCAGGAAATCTCAAATGTACTTCCTGCTTATCGTGGCAATCAATTGCAAAAAATTCTTGCTATCCTCATTATGCAGGAATTATCAAAGCAACCGCACACGTACCGATATGTATGTTGTACAGTTTCCCCATCCAACATCCCAAGTTTAAAAGATAAATTTTCACAAGGGATGGAGATATTGGCGGTTAAAGAAAAATACAACGGACTTTTGCGATATATTTTTGTGAAGGATTTGGAAGAAAAGAGCTCTCCGATATGGCAGGATGTTAACAGTATCAAAAAAGACGATATTGTAGCTCAACAAACCATCATCGCAGATGGCTGGCGAGGGTTTCAAATGGACATACGCGATGGTGAGCTATGGATTGATTTTGGCCGTAAGTAACTTGCCTGCAATGGAGTAATTTCAATACATAGCAAACCCCCAACAAAATTATTGGGGGTTTTTGTTCGGGCTTCTGGAATTCTGTTTTGCGCAAACAGTTTAGTCGTTTCCACCTCAATTCATTACTTCGGAAGATGACGTGCAAAGTTTTCATAGGCAAAACCACGAACCTGATCTTCCGAGTAATTTTTTAATAGTTCGTTTATCAGATTTTGTTGCATGGCAGCGCTTTCTAAATTAACGATTTTGGTAGTAATCCCGTCAAAGTCAGATCCAAGGCCGATGTTTTTCACTCCACCTAGTGAACAGAAATGGTCGATGTGTTCAATTAGGTGACCAATTGTTACATTCTCCCTATCTTTCACGAACTGCGGACAATACACCATATGTATCATTGCATCCTTTTCAAACATCGCTTTCGCTTGGTCATCCGATAGGTTTCTGACGTGGTTCATGACGGCTTTCGAATTTGAGTGACTAGCAATTGGATATTTGGCTACGTCTAATACATCCCAAAATGCCCTTTCACATAAGTGGGAAACATCCGTCAGCATTTTGTGCTCGTTGTTAAACGCAACGATTTTCTCGCCAAACGCCGTCAGTCCCGCACCACGTTTTTCTCCAGCACCATCCGCTGCTAAATTTGCATTATTCCATGTCAATCCTACAGAACGTACTCCCAGTTGATATAAAATGGTTAATTTCTGTAAGTCATTGCCAATTGCATCCACTCCTTCAAGTGTCAGCAATGCACCGATTTCTTCCTGTTGCAAGTTTTCAATATCTGACCATTCTTTTATTAATTTCATATCCGGGTTATTTCCGAGCACGTCTGTGTAAAAGTAATGAATTTGATCGAGTGCTGCTTGAAACTTTTGCTCAGCTTTCATATCTGGATGGATAAAAACTGCAAACGCTTGGACCTTTACTTTGCCTTTTTTTAGTCTCTCCTTATTCGTCTCGAGTTCTTTTGCATTGTTAAATTTAATTTCGCCTTGAGATTGGAAGAGTTTCAATAATACGTCGCAGTGCATATCAATGATATTCAATATCCTCGTCCCCTTTTGCATGTTTAGTATGTTACATTCTGAAATTCATAGACTCTATCAATTAAGATCGGTAAGAGATTAATTTAAAAAGTGTACACCAATAAAACCACACTTTCAATAATATTCGGAAGATTATTTTTATTTTGAATACTCATCTAAAATGACCCTATTTAAAGGTGGTGCTCATTTTTCCCATCGTAATCCGCCTATCAATTTATTCAAATATATTCGTCTAAAATAATAAAAATTCTAAAAACTCCGCAAAAAATCTTTACTTTGGTGGTCTAATGCCATTTAATAGATATAGTTATAACATTCTAATAATTACGGGGGTAGAGAGATGAAAAGACTTACAAAAAGAGGATTTCTAGCAAGCTCAGCTTTATTGGTCATGTTGTTAGCAGCATGTGGTGGTGAAGATGCACAAACAACAGCTGATGGCAATTCAGGCAAATCTGATGGTCCTGTATCCGCTAAAATCGGTGTCATTTCATATATGACTGGACCAGGGGCGGCATATGGTGAAGCCATCACTAATGGTTTTAATTTAGCTCTAGATGAAGTGAATGAAAAAGGCGAAGTTGACATTGAACTTGTTGTTGAAGACTCAGCCGGTAAACAAGATCAAGCTTTGACAGTTGCTCAAAAATTAATGAGCTCAGATGATATCATCGGCTTATTAGGACCCACTTTAAGTACTGAAATGAATGTTGTTGGACCTGAGGCTGACTTGAATGGGATTCCAATCATGGGTACTTCTACAACAGCAGTTGGAATTCCACAGATTGGTGATTATGTTTTCAGAAACTCAATTCCAGAATCTTTAGCCATTCCGGCAGCTTTGAAAAAAGCGGTTGATAAATTTGGAGCTAAAAAGGTTGCGATTCTTTACGGAAATGATGATCTATTCACAAAGTCTGGTTTTGACACTATGAAAGAAGAAGCAGAAAATATGGGTCTTGAAATCTTAGCAATTGAAACATTCCAAAAAGGTCAAGCAGACTATAATGCTCAACTGACAAAAATCAAGGATCTCAACCCAGATTTGATTTTAGCTTCAGCTCTTTACAATGAAGGTGCGGTTATCATGGACCAAGCTAGAAAAATGGGAATCGATGTACCTTTTGTAGGCGGAAATGGATTTAACTCTCCAGAAGTTATTTCAATTGCTGGTGAAGCTTCAGAAGGGTTAATCGTTGCCACTCCATGGTTTGGAGATAAACCGGATGAAAAAGTTCAGGACTTTGTTAAAAAGTATGAAGAAGCATACGGTAAAGCTCCAGACCAATTTGCAGCACAAGCTTATGATGCACTTTATATCATGGCAGAAGGGTTAAAAAATGCAGGAGAAGCTGATCGTGACGCACTAAGAGATGCTCTTGCAGAAATTAAAGGTTTAGATGGAATTCTAGGTGAATTCTCCTTTGATGAAGAAGGCGATGTTGTTATGGAACCAACAGTACTTATCATCAAGGATGGAAAGTTCCAGTTATTCGAGTAATTTACTAAGGGTTTAAAGACTTACATTTGGCGGTGCGTAGTAGAGGTATTCGGTAACTTACTTCTACCTCCCCCACCAAGTGGGAATCTTCCCCGTCAATACATATAAATAGATTCATTAGTGAAAGGGTGAGAAATCTTGTTATTAGAGCAACTAATTAATGGAATAACACTTGGCAGTATCTATGCCATCGTTGCACTTGGATTCACTCTTGTTTTCGGTGTACTTGGCATCATTAATATGGCACATGGTGAAATCTTTATGATTGGTGCATTTATTGGTGTATTAATCACGAGTACATTGGGATTGCCATTGTGGATTGCCTTTGTTGCGGCAATATTAGTAACTGCCATTTTAGGTTATATGCTTGAGCGTATTGCACTTCGCCCTCTTCGCGGGAAACAAGGCGTCTCACATCTTGCACCTTTAATAAGCACAATCGGAGTTTCCATTTTACTAGAAAATATGTCGCATCATATTTTCGGAGCGGGGAACCACCCATTCCGAAATGCATTTGCGGAGATTCAAATCCAAATTGGTTCAATTACGATTTACCTTGTACAAATCTTGATTTTTGTCATTTCAATCGCATTAATGATGGCACTGTCCTATTGGCTATCCAAAACAAAAGCTGGGAAAGCGCTACGTGCCACCGCAGAAAATTTGGAGACGGCAAGCCTCCTTGGTGTCAATACAAAACGCACAATAACGACAACTGTTATTCTTGCTTCTATTTTAGGAGGAATCGCCGGGATTTTAGTCGGGATGGCGTTTAACTCAGTAAACCCACAAATGGGATTATCTATGGGGCTTAAGGGATTGGCCATTATCATTTTAGGTGGTATGGGGAATGTCAAGGGAGCAATGGTAGGTGGATTGCTTCTTGGTGTAGCAGAGACATTGATTGTTGCATATGGAGATTCAGGTTATCGTGACGCAGTGGCCTTTATTATTATCATATTCATCCTTCTATTAAGACCACAAGGGATTTTCGGTAAAAAGACCGCTGAGGCAGGAAGGTGATTATATGTTAGGAGATTTATTAAATCCATATTATCTACAAATCATTTCCTTCATTATGATCAATATCATTTTGGGGATAAGTATTTACGTCACCCTTTCCTCTGGCCAATTATCTTTAGGAAACGCTGGTTTTATGGGAATCGGGGCCTACACTTCTGCTTTGCTAACAATCAACTTTGATGTACCTATTGTAATAGGTGTACTTTTGGGTGCACTGGTTGCAGGGGTTTTGGGAATTCTTATCGGAATACCTGCACTTAGATTACATGGAGTCTACTTGGCCATTGCAACACTTGGTTTTGGAGAAGTCATTCGTGTAATTTTCGTCAACTGGGAATCGGTCACACAAGGAGCAATTGGATTACCTGGTATTCCCCATCTTGGCAGAGAATTATTTAAAATCGTATCTGACATGGGCTTTGATCCAGACATGCTCGGATTAAGGAATAATCAAGTTGTTTATTTACTGGTTGTTCTAACGCTTCTGCTAATCAACATTTTCATCGTATGGTTCTTTAGCAGACAAAATAAATCACGTGTTGGACGAGCTTTTGCAGCCATAAAAATGGATGAGAAGGCCGCAGAATCAATGGGCATTAACATTACCTATTATAAGGTCTTATCCTTTACTCAAGGTGCTGTTCTAGCCGGGTTTGCAGGTGCCCTATATGCGCATGTAATGGCTTATATCAGTCCAGCTGATTTTGCCTACCATCGCGCAATTGAAATACTTATCTTCTCTGTATTTGGCGGTAGTGAGGTAATCTGGGGTGCCATTTTCGGAGCCACGTTCATGACATTATTACCTGAGGCTTTAAGATTCATAAGTGAATACCGTTATATGATTTACGGGATTATCCTTATATTAATGATGGCATTCCGTCCACAAGGAATCATTGATGTGTCTGTTATTCAATGGATTAAAAAGACCATGAAGTTCAAAAGGGGGACCGACCATGGTACTGGAAATAAAAAAGGTCACTAAAAACTTTGGCGGAATCTCCGCTTTAACCGATGTTTCTTTTAAAATTAATGAAGGTGAGATTTTTGGGTTGATAGGTCCAAACGGTGCAGGGAAAACAACGATGTTCAATATCATTACGAACATGTTCCCCCCCACTTCC
>Ga0209013_10003467_pt1 | contig 14023 bp, 14 predicted proteins | sample Cruoilmetagenom2_FD_187291 | JGI IMG/M metagenome (GOLD analysis project Ga0209013, IMG submission 187291) | Oil polluted marine microbial communities from Coal Oil Point, Santa Barbara, California, USA - Sample 2 (SPAdes) (version 2) | ecosystem: Environmental > Aquatic > Marine > Oil seeps ... | reverse complement strand
TCATTTTTTAACAATGGCGCCCAATTTTCTCCACAGAGCTGAACGGCTGATCCCCAGCAGTTCAGCTGTTTTTGATTTGTTTCCTCCTGTTGCTTCCAATGCTTTGAGGATGTGCTTTCTTTCTATTTCAGCCAGCGTTACAATGCTGTCTCCACCAACCGAAGTTGATGTGTCGACCGCATGGAAACGGCCTGGCAGGTGTTTGGCTTCTATGGTTTGGCCATCGGTAAGAATGACAGCGCGTTCAATGAGGTGCTCAAGCTCCCTGACGTTTCCCGGAAAATCATAGGCCATAAAGACGGAGATAACCTCATCCGAAATAGTTTCGACCGATTTTTTAAAGTCTGTGGCATATTTATCGAGAAAATAGCCGGACAAGGGAAGAATATCGTCCCTCCGCTCGCGCAGAGGTGGGATGAAAAGCTCCATCAGATTTAATCGATGATACAGCTCTTCTCTGAATTTTCCTTCTTCTACCAATTTTTCAAGACTGTAACGGCTGGCCACGAGAATTCGCACATCGAACAGAAAACGATGGGCACCCTCCTCCCGAAACGCTTCTTTATTGTCAATTATCTTCAACATGGAAAGCTGCATTTTCATGGGCATATCTTCGATTTGATCCAGCAGGATCGTCCCGCCGGATTCAGTTCGAGCATCAAATCGGTTCGGATGTAAGCCATCTGAAAAGATCTTCCTGCCTTGTTTGAAAAGTTCCTCAATGAGCAGATCGTTGCTGAAGCACCCGCAGTTGAATGCGATGAAGCGGTGATCTTTTCTGGGACTTGAATTGTGAATGATCCTGGCCGCCAATTCTTTTCCTGTGCCGGTTTCTCCACGAAAAATAACCGTACAGTCCAGCGCCGCCACCCTTTCGATATTCCGTCTCAGTATCTGCATGACATGGGTTTCGCCGATCATTCGTAACCGCCCAGAGAGCTCGGTTTCAGGCCCACCCCTATGGATTGTCGATGTATTCTGAATACTTGATTTTGAGGCATGGTCAGATATGATCTCGACCTTTCCCGGGCGAAACACCTCTGTCTCGCCACCCATATCGCCATCGGCTTTGTTGGAATGCGGTGTAATCACAATGGTGTTGCCGCGTTTATTGCTCTTATTAATAAAATCCCAAAAAGCTTGCATGTGATCCTTTTCGAAAAAGGCGCTGTCAATGGCTTCAGTTGCCTGTTTGACTTTTTCACTGCCATAACCGGTCAATAGAACCGACCTTAGATCCGGATAGATTTCCTTTAACTTGGCAATGGTCACCAGGCCATCCATGTCGGGCATTTTCAGATCCACGATGGCAAGATCAATGGGATTATTTTTGGCAAGCGCCAAGGCTTCCAGACCACTGGATGCTTTGAGTGGATCGAAGCCTATTATCTTAAGGCGTTCCGCGATGGAATTTAGAAATTTTTCCTCGTCATCTACCAACAGTATTTTTTGGATTATATCTGACATTTTTGAAAAACTATTTCTTTTTAGTGTGATGAGATTCGATATCAACGGCGTTCTCCAGGTCTCCACCGGTCGCCATTCCTGCAGCCGCCATGGAATTTTCAAGACTTTGCAGCATTTTCCTTACAAAACCCCAGAATTTTCCCATGTTATCTTTTTCGAAATAGGATGCGTTGAGGGCTTCCGTGGCCTCTTGAAGTTTTTCGTCACCGTGGGCTGTCAACAGCAACGTTTTAATGTCCGCATCGATTTCTTTGAGTTTCGTAATCACCGCCAAACCGTCCATATCCGGCATTCGCTGATCGACGACGGCCACATGGATTTTGGTTGTTCGCGTGATTTCGATGGCCTCATGTCCATTTAGTGCCGAATAGGGCTCATATCCTTTCAGCCGGATCCGCTCCGCTATCTTCTCAAGGAATTTTTTGTTGTCGTCCACCAAAAGGATATTGATGCTTCCTAAAGGAAGGTTCAATAAAAACGTCCAGAACTTTCCCATTTCTGATTTGTGAAAAAAGGAGGAATTGAGTGCTTCGGTGGTTTCTTTAAGCTTTTCGTCACCGTGACCCGTCAACAGGATCGTTTTAATATCGGGCAACAATTCCTTCAACTTCGTGATAACCACCAGGCCATTCATATCGGGCATTCTTTGATCGACCACGGCAACATGCATGTGTTGCTTTTGTGCGATTTCCAGGGCTTGCTGTCCGCTGGTGGCAGTAAAAACGTTGAACCCTTTTATCAGAGCCCTTTCAGCCACGGATTTCAAAAACTTTTCGTTGTCATCCACCAATAGGATATTGATTTCTTTTGCTTTCATATTTCACCTTTAAATAATTCCAGATATGGGATCATTTGAAAAACCGTTGCTTATCCCCTGACAATGCATGGGAAAGGGGTAATTTATTGGGTGGCTGCAATGATGCACCTTAACTTAATGGCCGCCACTGCCCAAAATTCCGGAAGCTGCAATCGACAACACCGCGATTTCCAGGAACGCAATGACCGCGAAAATCCAGTTTTTTTGACGGATATAGCCCCTGAGCAGAACCAGAAAGCAAAAAATGGTCATCAGGCCAAGCAGGGTTAAACCGATATAGTTTAAAAAGTCCCCCTTTGCCAGCAAGGCGACCCATCCCCACCCATGGGGAGAATGAGTGATCTCGAGATAGTCGGTGACATTTTTGTCCCAAATCTTTGGAATCAATGACATCTTGACATGGGAAGGCAATAATCCGGCCAGATATGTCGCATAGGTTGTCACGAGAACAGCAATTCCAGCCCATACGCCGATAATCAGTAGGTTAGCGTAGACAATCTGTTCCCGTGACGCCTTAACACTCTGTTCTTTGTCGCTGCTTTGCATGCGTCGCCCCCTATTTCAGCGGTTTTGTCTTTATCCCAGCAACCCCAGGCCCGTTCCTTTGTCAATGGCTTTCAACCCTGCAAAAAACAGCACTGTGATAACAATATAACGTATCATTTTTGGCTTGGCAACAGCGAGGATCTTGACACCAATAAGTGAGCCCAGCATCAAACCCACGATGGAGGGAATCCCTATCAGCGGGATAACACATCCCCTGTTCAAATATATCCAGGCCGCTGATGTGTCAGTAATGGACAGTAAAAACTTGCTGGTGGCCACGGAAACCTTTAAAGGAACACCCATCAGCAGGTTGAGAACCGGCACGTTGGCCCATCCGGCACCGAGCCCGAACATGCCGGCCAGAAGACCTACCAGAATAAACATGAACAATCCCAGTAAGGTTCTATGAGTTTTCCATTCCACGATTTCCCGGGCGCCGTCATCCCAGTAGGCCCCTCCCAAGCCCAGGGCCAATCCGATGGCATCCTGTTTTGTTACCACCGGCTTTTCAGTGTTCTTTGAATAAAGTAACAATATGGCTATGGCTACGATGGTTACTCCCAAGCAGACCTGAATGATGTCTGGGTTCAATGCGGAGAGATAGAGCCCGAGCATCGCGCCTGCAACAGAAAAGGTGGAGGCGATGAGGGCCACCGGTAGGGCGAGTCGCAGATTCGCCAGATTCCGCCGGAGCAGGCCCGGACCGGCTGCCAACGCGCCTGCCAGCGCGACCATTAGCCCGATTCCCCTGACGAAATCGATGTGGAAGGGAAAAAAACCACTCACCAACGGCACATAAAGAACACCGCCGCCGACACCTGCCATGACAGCCAATATGCCGAGGATAAGACAGAAAAAAAACAGAACAATCGGCCAGAACCACCAGGGTTTAGCCGAGTCGATAGCTGCCGTTTGTTCCACAGCATATACTGCCAGTGGGTTACTCAGGATCAATACAGATAAAGACACAAGCCACCGACCCGTCGAAAAAACTCGAATGTTTAACATTTAATCAACCTTTCAAATAAATGTTTACAAATGAAACCTTTTTATGTATATATATCCTAATAAAATAAAAATATAACACAGTCAATAGAAAAAAGTTGCAAAATGGTACATTATAATATATTAATTGTCGACGATGAAAAACGGTACGCAAAAATGCTTGCCAAACGATTAAATCTTCGAGGCTGTGTATGCGAGGTCTGTTACAACGGGAGACAGGCGCTGGAGATTATAAAACGCAAACAATTCTTTCTTACGCTACTGGACCTTCGCCTGCCGGATATTTATGGTATCGAAGTTCTGACCCGGATCAAAGAGAGTTGCGCTACGATGCCCGTGATTATATTAACCGCACATGGGACGGAAAAAGATCGAAAAGAATGCATGCGGCAAGGGGCCTACACATTTATGCACAAACCATTGCGCATTGAAGCGCTGGTAACTATTTTGGCACACATCAAAGAGACGTCTGCATGATCGACAGATTTCGCAAATTACTAAAGCTCATACGTCTGGATTTTTACCACCAGGCGGATGAGCACTTGAACCCTTATTTTACATTCGCGAATTATAACAAAATCTGGGCTATCGGCATTTTGCTTCTCGGTCTGACGGCTTTGGTTCCGTTGATTACAGTGGCAGTCATACATTACCAGTTGATTCAAAAATCGGTTGATTCGGAGCTTATTCTGCGTACGGAACGATTGACTTCCAATGCCAGAAGAGCTGTGTCCTTTTTTATGGAGGAACGGCTCAATGCCTTGAGATTCACTGTCAATGAAATTGAATATGCACAACTAACAAGCCCGGAGCACCTGTCTGAGGTCCTGAGAAACATAAAATTGGGTTTCGGCGGATTATCGGATTTGAGTGTCATCTCTCCTACCGGCACCCAAGTTGTTTATGCCGGTCCTTTCAACCTTGAGGGAAGAAACTATAGCGACCAACACTGGTTCATCGAGTGCCGCAAAAATAATTATTATGTGAGCGAAGTATTTCGAGGATACCGGGACGTGCCCCATATCATCATTGCAGTGAAGTCTTTCCGTGCGGACAACACGTTTTTTATATTACGCGCCACCCTTGAAACAGAACGGCTCATACAAACGCTGACCTCTTATGAAACCGGCAAGCATGCAGATATCTTTTTGGTCAACCTGTCCGGAATCATACAAACGCCGTCAAAACACCACGGCAGCATTTTTGAGAAGATGACCCTGCTGCCCGTACCTAAATATTCCCCGAGAACACAGACCATCACAGTCAGTGATGGTCAAAGACAATCCATTGCGGGCTATGCTTTTATTTCCACCCCAATTGCCGATACCCCTTTTATTCTCATGGTGATCAAGCAGAAGGAAGGCATGACGGCTGTCTGGGATGAATTGCTTTCTAAAATCAACTGGTTTGTTGGCCTTTGTGTTATAACTATCCTCATCGTTATAACCATTACCTGCACATTCATGGTCAACAAGATGTTTATGGCCGATAAGGACAAGGCTGAAACGCTGGCATTGGTAGAGCAGAACTGTCAGTTGGCATCAGTTGGTCAGCTGGCAGCCGGTGTCGCCCATGAGATCAATAATCCGCTGGCATTGATCAACGAAACAGCCGGCTATATAAAAGATCTTTTCACCATCGCCGAAACATACCATCAGGACGACGAATTGATGGAGAACATTGATTCCATTCTGGAAGCGGTGGAGCGGTGTGGTCGAATCACTGGACAACTTCTCGGGTTTGCACGAAAATTCGATATCAAAATCCAAAAGATCAACTTAAAAGAGATTATTTTCGATGTGCTTAATTTTCACAACAAAGAGGCTGAATACCGAAATATTAAAGTGAATGTGGACATACCGGAGGAGAATATTGAAATTGAAAGTGACCGTGGAAAATTACAGCAGATCTTGCTGAATTTGGTTAACAATGCTTTTCAGGCCATAGATGAAGGGTGCCGACTGGATATCATAGCCAAGCGCGAAGGGCTTGACAGCGTTGTCATTTCCATAAGTGACAATGGCTGTGGTATGCCGGAAGAAACCCTGCCGAAAATATTCGAACCCTTTTTTACCACAAAAGAACGGGGCAAGGGAACCGGACTGGGGCTCGCCATCACGAGCGGGCTCGTTAAAAAGCTTCACGGAAATATCTCGGTAAAGAGCAAACAGAATGAGGGCACAACCTTTACCATTACCCTGCCGATTCGTACTCAGGAGGAATTGCGCGACAATGAAAATTCTTTTGGTGGATGACGAGAAAAAATTTGCCATAATGCTGTCCAAACGACTGGCATTACGTGGGATTGACGTCGATGTTGTCTTTACTGGCGAAGACGCCGTGAAAAAAACCGAAATCAACCGATACGACGTGGCCATTCTAGATGTCAAAATGCCGGGAATCGGTGGGATCAAGTTAAGGCGGAAATTGATAGAATTGAATTCCGAAATGAAAATTATTTTTCTCACCGGCCATGGATCAGAAAGCGATTTCAAGATTGGTTCAGCTGAAGCCGCTTGCTATCTCTCGAAACCACTTCATATTGAAACATTAATTAAAATTCTCCACAAGGTAGCCGGATAGACGATCGCGTATATAGGGCCCGATAGTTCAACCCCTTAGTTGCATAAACAACATGGCAAAGTATAGATAAGGAGACGTCATGAACAATGCCAATGACATTCAAAATAACCAAGACCTGGCGTTTTTTGGAAAAATCAATGCCAACATATCGCATGAACTGAAAAATATTCTTGCCATTATTTCTGAAACAGCCGGACTCTTAAATGATCTGACGGTATTGGCGGAAAAAGGCAAAAAAGTTGACATGGATATGTTCAGGACGTGCAGCCAGGATATTGAAGAAGAAATTCAACGTGGTTTTGCAACCGTTAAGCAGATGAATACCTTTTCCCACAGCGTGGATACGTCGGTTAAAAGTGTAAACCTCTTGAATATACTTAAGCTGATGATTAACATTGCCGGTTTCTTGAGTTATGCGAGTAAGACCCGGGTGAACCCTCCCCAAGATGCTGAACTGATGATTTTGACATGTCCGTATCAGCTCCAACATCTGATATATCAGGTGCTTGTAGTTGCATTTAAGACAACGGGAACGGGGGAAGAGATTCAGATCTCCATATACCCGGAAAAAAACGGCGATGTCAGAATAATCTTTTCAGATCTTGGAGAATTATATGATGAGAAATTTCCGATCGATAAAATCTTTGCAATTGCTGCGTCAATTGATGTCAAGATTTTTATAGCCGATGATTTTCAAACTTTCGATCTCCTTATACCAGAGGCTATTAAAACAGTAACAATGATGGGGGCCCATGATTAGAGGAACATCTTGCATGAACAGAAGTGAGGGAGGATGCCATGAGCACTGAAAACAAAATAAAGCTATTGATAGTTGATGACGAGGTTAAATTTTTGAAGTCCATTTCCAGTCGGCTTGAGCTTCAAGACTTTGATGTTACCAGCGCTTCAAACGGAGAAGAAGCCATCGCGTGCGCTGAAAATGGTTTTTTTGATGTGGCGGTTGTAGACTTTAGGATGCCTGGAATAGACGGCGTTCAAGTCTTGAAGAAACTCAAAGACAGACATAAATATCTTGAAATCATTATTCTGACCGGTCATGCGACCATCGATTCGGCGGTTGAATCCACAAAACTGGGTGCGTTTCAATATATTGAAAAACCCTATGCTTTTGATAAGCTAGTTGAAACCATCAAGGATGCTTACGAGGCCAGGTTAAAAAGAAAATTTGCGCATAACACAAAGCGAAACAGAGAAATTCAGAAGCTGTCGATTGGATCGTCTCCATTGGGCATACTCAAAGCATTAGCCCGCCTGGATGATGAGGAGAAATAGATTGTTCGGATATTCATTCAATAGGCAAATAAAATCGTAAGTGGATTTTGGTTTTAGAGGGTCTGCTTAGTAAGGAGAGGGATTTTGCAAAAGACGCACGTTTTACTGGTGGATGACGAAAAAGAGTTTGTTGATTCAATGAAAGAGCGCTTGGATTTAGCCGGCTACTCTGCGACCGCCTGCTATGATGCAGAGCAAGCACTGAAAGAGGTGCAATCTAAAGAGTATGATGTTGCAATGATAGACCTTATTATGGTGGACACAGACGGTATTACCGCTATGCATAGGCTAAAGCTAATCAGGCCTCTTATGGAATGCATTGTTATGTCGGGCCAGGGCACACTGCGGATGGCTGTTGAAGCAATGAAACAGGGCGCATTTGAGTTTTTAGAAAAGCCCTGTGATCATAAGCTTGTCACACAAACAATTGATGAGGCTTGTGCAAGAAAGCATGAGCAAGACAAGCGTATACGTAGGGCAGCAAGTAAGGTATTTTCAAAACTTGAACAGGCAATGGTAGACGTCACATTTGCCGAGGCCGGTCAATTCGACTCTACAAAGGAGGTCCCGCTCAAGAAGTAGAGATGGTCGTGATAAGCTGAGCTTGGGGTTTTGTGGTTGCATCATTCAATCACCTAACCAGTTCTGGCTTAGCAGTTACTGATGGTGCTAACTTCTTTTGGTTGTTGTTAATATTTACATTGACTTGGCAGATATTTTTGCAACTGATTTTTTTGTGCTTTGCTTCGATCCGGAAGAATATAGGCCGCACATCTTTTTTCTATTTCTTTTGAAACATTGACATCCACAGCTATTTCTGAAGCAAAATTGTTTGGGTCTATTCCTTTTTTATCAAAAATATTGCTTACTCTCTGTTCTTTTCTGTAGATGGCTGGGGAACCTATTGTCAGAAAGCTTTTTGTTTTCATAGATTCTGCCAGTTTGTCTTTGAGCATGGGATCAAAAGAAAGGTTCAGCCCCTGAAGCGTCCGATTGCAGTTTATCAGCAATTCTTCATCCAGAATCATTTTTTTAAAACTTCCCCCTGCAAATGCAGCCATAAGGCCGGGATAACACCAGATTTCCTCTACCTGGGTCATATAATAGGGTGCTATTGAGGTGAAACAGGATTCAAATCCGCCTTGATAATCATTTCTGGTGCCGTCAGATAAGCAACCGCAAAGAACACAACTCATTTCAAAATGCAGGCAAACTTCGTAAAACATAATTTGAACATGAAGGAATTCCGGGCTACCGTATGTCGGTTGTAAAGACCGCATGTCTGTCATGGTGGAAAAATTACTGAAGGACACACCTGTACCAGGCTTGAGTAGCTGAACATAAACCACCCCTGCCAAACAAATGGCAATGTCGTGAACAACGATGCCCAATAGGCTTTCTGGTCCAGTCATAAAGGACAAGGTACAGGGGAAAATCGTGATATCTTGTTCTTCTTCAACCAAAACGGTTAAATTTATCAGGCTTTCTTCATCATAAGACAATGGGGCCATAGGGCAGATCCCCTGCCCCATAGCCGGGGAACTGTCATCGCCTTTGATTTCTTTGATCAACTGTATCGCTTTTTTGGCACTGGAGTAAACATCGCTATTTTTTGTGTTTGATTTTGTGGCACGCAAACTTAAATTCGGGAATTTATCTGAATATTTCAGCATCATCGCGATTTGACCGATATACTGGTCTTCGCTGTCGTTGCCCTCAGGGTCTACTACTCCGGGATTTATTGACTCATATAGATCACAAGTTTCGGCAAGCTGATACATTTTAACGGCATCCTGAATGTTGCCACGCCGAATTTTCCCGGTGATATCATCTATAATCATGGGGGCGTTGGAAAATGGGGATGCAGCAACCAGTCTTTTGTTATGTGTAGGGGTATATTTGACCTTTGGTAGTGAACCCAATGCCTTTTTCAACAACGACGGAGAGATAAAGACTTTTTTCCCTTCTACTTTTGCACCATTTTTTTTAAACAGCCCTACAGCGCTATCCACCTCAAATTCTACGCCAACGGTTGCCAGTATGTCCACGGCCTTTTCATAAATGGACTCGATGGTTTCTTTGTTTAGTAATTCCATTAGTTATCCTAAGTTTTATTGACTGGATTATATAATAACAACTTATTATCTATGCTTTGCCATGTTGTTTATGCAACTGTAGGAATAGGTCTGCTCTTGATCCTTACCAGACCACTGCCTGTGCTCCAGGCGATGGTTATAAATCAGCAGGCAACCGGCTACCTATCTCCAGCACCGGCGGCTCCACCTTCACCGTTTCCGGATATTTGAGTCCACTGCCGGTGTTTAGCAGGACAACTTTTTCATCGGCTTCAAGCCACCCCTCATCCCGCAGCTTGAGGGCCGCACTGAGATTGGCGGCTCCCTCAGGGCACACAAAGGTACCTTCCCGTGAAGCCAGCATCTCTTCAGCGGCCAGGATATGATCGTCATCGACAGCCACCGCGCAACCATCGGTTTTATAAATGGCGTCCAGCACCAGGAAATCTCCCAGCGCCTTGGGAACGGTAATGCCAAAAGCCAGTGTATGCGCATTTTCCCAGAAAACCGATTCTGTCTGCTTTTGCTCCCAGGCCTTGACGATAGGCGCACAGCCGCTGGACTGCACTGCCACCAGGCGCGGCATCTTGCGTCCTATCCAGCCCATCTGCTGCAATTCTCTCAAGGCCTTGTAGATGCCGATGATGCCGACACCACCACCAGTCGGGTAAATAATGACATCAGGCACTTCCCAATTAAACTGCTCTGCCAGTTCCAGTCCCATGGTTTTTTTCCCCTCTATACGATAAGGTTCCTTGAGGGTCGATGCATCATACCAGCCATAATCAGCCACGGCCTGTGCGACTATTTTACCGGCATCGCTGATCAACCCTTTAACCAGGTAGAGTGCCGCCCCACTGATGGCACACTCTCCCCTTGGTATGGGAGGAGCATCCTCAGGCATGACGATGACGGATTTAATACCGGCTGCTGCGCAGTAAACCGCCCATGCAGCACCCGCGTTTCCATTGGTCGGCATGGCCAGAACGTTTACGCCAAGTTCTTTGGCACGTGAAACGCCCACTGCCGCTCCCCGTGCCTTGAAGGTACCGGTGGGAATAATGCCCTCGTCTTTTAGGTAAAGATTTTTCAAGCCGGTTTCTTTCCCTAACCTCTTCAGGTGCAACAGGGGAGTCATGCCTTCTCCCAGGTTGATGATATTTTTCTTGTTCTTGACCGGTAAAAGCTCAAGATAACGCCATAAGTTCGGCTCACGCTCTTTAAGCATTTGCTTGCTAAAGACAGTTTTTACTTTTTGCAGATCGTACTCAACCAGAAGTGGCGAACCGCACTCACACAACTGGACCAGCGACTCACTATCATACGTTTTGCTACATTTGGGACATGCCAGATGCGATACATACATGGATTCTATCCTCCTAACACAAAATTCCTTTTATTATATTACTCCGGCAGATAAAAACCCGCAAGTTGTCATTCCCGTATGCCAACCCCTTCGCAGGAAGGAGGCGGGAATCCAGAAGAACACTGGATGCCGGATCAAGTCCGGCATGACAGGGTAGACTATTTAGTCACCGGGTTAATAGCAAGCCAACTGCTTCGACCTCGAAATTGGTATCCCTCGAAACCTCACAATGATCAAATCCCAAGGTTGCATAAAAAACATGGCAGAGGCAAGTAAATTACGGCTTGACATGAATGAAAAATAATTTTAAATTCTAATTAAATAAAATTTAATTTTCTTAACGGAGATTGCGCAATGGGATCGGGTGGCCTTAGCGGGGAAATCTACCGACCGCTTTCATCAGCACAGGTATCAGTCATACATGAATGTGCACTTGACTTGATAGAAGATTGCGGCATGACATATGAGCAGGGTTTTGACGATGTACTGACAGTGCTCAATGAAGCCGGCTGCAGCATAAATGAGCCACAGAAAAGAATCTATTTTCCACGGCGATTGGTAAAAGAGATGGTCGCCAAAGCACCTGGCGAGTTTACGCTATTTAGCCGAAATGGTGAGAATGATCTGAAATTGGGAAAAAGCCGGGTTTATGCGGGTACCGGTGGAACGGCTATTCGAATTTTAGACCCGGATACCGGTGAGGCTCGTCAGACCGTGCTGAAGGACTCCCATAACGTGGCGCGCATTGTTGAGCAAATGGAAAATATCCACTTTTTTCAATCTCCATGTGTGCCCCATGATCTGCCGACCGAACACTACGACTTCAATATTGTTTTTTCGGCCATGATGGCCACGAAGAAACACATTATGTTCGGGTGCAATTTTGATTCGAGTCTTCGTGAAACATTTCGCATGGTATCCCGCATTGTTGGTGGCGAAGATATTCTCAAGGAAAAACCGGTTTTTTCGGTTAGCTCATGTATTGTCATCAGCCCAATGAAATTTTGCACCCAGTCTACGCGTAACGTACTCACCGCTGGTGAACTGGGCATACCCACAACCGTCACCAGCGCTCCCATGAGCGGAAGCACCTCGCCGATGACCATGGCAGGAACCCTGTTGCAAACGCACGCCGAAGAGCTTGCTGCGATCACGCTGCTCCAGGCACATCATCCGGGAGCCAGGGTGCTTTATGGTGGATTACCGGCCATGGCCGATATGCATTCAATGGGATATCAAGGAGGTGGCGTGGAGTGCGGTATGATGACCGCGGCTATACACCAACTCAGCCAATACATCGATGTGCCCAATTACTGCAGTTCCGGTCTTAGTGATTCAAAAATCCCGGACGCCCAGGCTGGGTGGGAAAAAGCCTATACAACCTGTCTGGCTATTATTAGCGGCAATAATTACATTCATCATGCTGCAGGGATGCTGGAATCCATGCTCTGCATCGCCTATGAACAGTACATCATAGACGATGAAATCATCGGCCATGGATGCAAGATGCTGGAAGGAATTAACACCGATGATGATCACCTGGCATATGACGCCATTAAGGCTGTCGGGCCTGGCGGAAACTACCTTTCTTCAGCTCACACCTTGGCCCATATACGCAAGGAATACTTCATGGGAAATGGCGTGAGTGACAAGGGAAGCCGCGACGACTGGATTAAAGCCGACTGCCTTTCTGCAAGAGATCGAGCCGTTCTCATAGCCAAAAATATCCTGGCGCAACCCCTGATTGCGGCTATTGACCCTGATATTGAAAAGCAGATCAGGAATAATTTTAAAATCTATCTAAATCTGGGGTAATCTCTTGTCAAAAGTCAATATGGGCAAATTACAGGTGCTTGAGAAAATTAAACGTCAATACGATCAACTGACACCGGCTCAAAAGGCTATTGCAGAATACATTTTGCATAATCCGGAGTCCTTTCTCTTTATGTCGATAAACAAGATGTCTGCAGCAGCGCAAGTCAGCATGGCCTCCATCGTACGGTTTTGCAATGTGCTTGGATTTGATGGCTACACGCAACTGAGAAAAGAAGTTCAGCAAGAGCTACAGAGTCAGCTCAGTTCATCCGGCCGCTTCCAAATTGGCCAAGCACATCGTTCGACCAAAACGATCAAAGCATTAAAGGACTGGGGTGATGCCGTTTTTTCAAGAATCCTCAGCCATGAAATCGACAATCTGGATCGCCTGGCGGAAAGCATCAAGGTCGAAGACTTCACCAAGGCAGTCAATTTGATCGAGAAGGCTGACCGAATACTGATCCTGGGTTGCATGGCCTCGGCCAGCCTGGCATCGTACATGGGAAGCATGCTCTGTAAAATTATACCTGAAGTGGATGTTGTGGACAGTGATGACATTCTGAATTCCACCAAATTTTTGCAATTGACTCGCCGTTCTGTGGTTTTCGTTTTTGCATTCCCTCGATATCCCTCGATAACCGTGCGATTAGCAAAAACTGCGGTTGAGAGGAAATGTCATCTCGTTTCCATTACCGACAGCCATTTGTCATCGATCAGTGGATTGGGTGAGTTAACTTTCCACATACCGGTTGGAATCCCAGGCTTTGTCGATGCCTATGCAGCACCCCTGACATTTATCAGCGCACTATGTGCAGGCGTGGCGGAAAATGAACCCGCCAAGTCAAAAGCTGCATTATTAGAATTCGATGACTTGGCAGCAAAGAACAATTTTTTTGATAAGCAGGTCTGGCGGGGCAGGCCCCGAAAAAATTAGATGCTGGAGAACGAATGAACATGAAACAAAAATTTGATGCAATCATCATCGGTGCCGGCATCATCGGCTGTTGTATTGCCGTTGAATTGTGCAAAAAAGGGTACAAAACAATCAACATGGAT
>Ga0209013_10003466_pt1 | contig 14024 bp, 15 predicted proteins | sample Cruoilmetagenom2_FD_187291 | JGI IMG/M metagenome (GOLD analysis project Ga0209013, IMG submission 187291) | Oil polluted marine microbial communities from Coal Oil Point, Santa Barbara, California, USA - Sample 2 (SPAdes) (version 2) | ecosystem: Environmental > Aquatic > Marine > Oil seeps ... | reverse complement strand
TTTTTTTTACCACATAGCGTGCAGAAAGTCTTGAGCCATCGATATCAATTCATTATTAATATTGTACACGGATTTAATAGTTTTATGGCAATTCTTAAATTCTGAGGGTTTTGGTGTTCATCGGCACTTATCCGTGCCCCAACACAGAAAGGAGCAACTGGTGGTAGCGGCGAGAACGCGCCTATCTTTTCGTTTTCATATGCCATACGAATCCGGGTATTGAACACCTCTCGTTTAAATCACTTCTTAGAGAGCTAAACGAAGTTTCAAACCCCACTGTTAGGGTACTTCAAGCGGATTGGTCAACCAGCGGCAGCAGTATTGTGAAAGTTGTGCCTTCCCCCTGCTTGCTTTTCACGTCCATCTTACCCCCAAAACGATCGGTATACTGCTTGACAATGCTCAAGCCCAGACCGGTCCCTTGAATTTTGGTACCGCGCACATTACCGGCGCGGAAGAATTCTTCTCCAATTTGAGACAGGTCATTTTCAGGGATGCCGATGCCGGTGTCTGAAACACTAATGACAGCCTGGTCGCTCTGTGTAAACAATTCAACACTTACGCTGCCCCTTTCGGGGGTGTATTTAATTGCGTTACCGATCAGATTGTGGAGAATTTTTTCTAATCCATCTTCAGAAGCCTGGACTACCAACGCATTTTGTGGGATTACACAGGTTAGTCCAACATTCTTGCTTTGGGCTTCGATTGCGAAGTGATCTCCAACCTTTTGTATTAGAGGTCCTAACATGACGCGCTCGCGGGGTTGATCCTGGTCAGCGGTTTTACTTGCAGCCAGCGAAAGCAGGTCGTTAATGAGCTCTATTAACATATCAAGACGCACATTTATCCGACTCAAAATTTCGTCTTGCCTTTCGTTGAGATCGCCCGCCAGACCGCGCAGCAGCGTTCGCACCAGGCTCTGGGCACCTGCGACCGGTGACCGCAATTCATGAGCCACCATCAACATAAAAGCGGATTTGAACTTATCCAGCCGTTCCATTTCCTCTTTTGCGTGCGCCAGTTCGGCGGCATGCTGCTCAATTTTTTGCAAACGCTTGGCTTCCAGGGAAAGCCGCCGCTTTTCTAACCCCTGGTTGACCGTTATGATCAACATATCGGATGCGAAGGGTTTGGATATAAAGTCATAAGCCCCCCGTTTGATAGCGTTTACTGCCAGTTCAACTGTGGCGTAACCGGTGATGACCACGCATACGATGTCCGGGTCTTTTTCGTGGATGGGCTCTAACAAGTCGATGCCGCGCCCGTCCGGCATCATGATATCCAACAGCACCAGATCAAAATCACCCTTCTGTACCATTTGCTGTCCCTCTTTGATCGATGCCGCAGTCTGCACATCAAATCCCTCGGGCGTCAAGGCGCGCCGGCAGCCCTCTCGAATGCCCAATTCATCATCAATTACAAGAATGGTGCCTTTGGTTTCCATCGCATACCTTCTGGCTTCAGGCTATTGTATCACTCGCCAAATTTGTCGTTGATAAAAGCCCCTCGGGCAGGTGGGTCGGCAGTGTTATGGTGAAAGTAGTACCTTTACCTTCCTGACTCTGGACGCTGATCTGCCCATGATGCATCTTGATGATACCGTATGTGATCGATAATCCTAAACCTGTTCCCTTGCCGGGAGTCTTTGTAGTGAAGAAGGGCGAAGATACTTTATTTAAGTTTTCCTGCGAGATACCGGCGCCGGTATCGGATATCTTGATCTCCACCCAATTATGATCCAATAAGCTGCTGGCGATCGTGATGGTGCCTTCTGCATTCATCGATTCAGCGGCATTGTTGAACAGGTTGATAAAAACCTGCTGCAGTTGGTTTGGATCAGCCTGGATAGCGGGCACAATAGAGCTGAAATGGCGCACAAACTTCACATCCTGGAACGCCGGTTGGACGCTGAGCCCTTTGATCACTTGCTCAATCAGGTCGTGAATGTTTGTCTCCTGAGCCATCACATTCTGCTGCCTGGAGAAGTTTAGAAGGTCCGCAACAATCGATTTACAGCGTGTAGTTTCGTTGATGATCATCTTAAGATCATCCCGGCGAGGGTCGTCTTCGTCCGCTTCTTTGTACATCATATCCGAGAAAAGCAGGATTGTGCCTAAAGGATTGTTAATCTCGTGTGCTACCCCGGCCGCTAGCTGCCCCATCGAAGCAAACCTCTCTTTTTGGCACAACTCTTCTTGAATTTGATCCAATTCCTCGACCATCCTATTGAAAGAATGTCCCAGGACAGCCAGCTCCCCAGTTCCTTGGGCATCAACACGGACCTGCATATCGCCTTGAGCCAGGCACTGGTTAGCCTCAACCAGGTCTATGATCGGGTGGGTTATGATACGGGCGATCGGTATGGCGATGATACCGGCCAGCAGCATGCTCAACACTGCAATAATTAGCACCTGATTTGAGAAAGCATCAACAAGAGCTTTAAAGGCTGATTTAAGGGCTCCCACATACAGGCTGCCCACTACTTGACCCGAGTGATCGTGGAGCGGTTTGTAGCGGGTGATGTATGTGTCATTGACCACGAAAGCCTCGCCGACATAGTCCTGCCCGTCCTCCAGCACGACATCATATACCTCCTGTGAGACCCTGGTACCAACCGCGCGTTGGTTATCTACGGTCATCACATTGGTAGAAACCCGCAGATCTCCGAAGAAGATGGTCACAGTGTCGATACCAGCGACCTCCTTTATGCGATCCACCAGGGTGAAGTCGTTGTTGAACATATATGCCGCCAGAACTGCACCTGACACTTCACCCTTATCGTCTCTTATAGGAGAGACACCTGTCAATGCGAGTCCGGCTGTGCCTTCGCGTTGATCGAAGGGTGCAGCAGCAGCCTTGGGTGTTTCAATCAATGTTATGTGAGCCTGATCATCTAACCCCACCTGGGTCAGGAGTTCAGCAGGCAAAATTTCGGTGGCTGCACGTTCCTCACCGGAGGCGAACACTTCTTCGACGATGGGTAATTGCCCCCAATTCCCATTGGTTATGACCGGTGTAAGTTCTCCCCCAGGCGCTAAAACCCGGCCTGCCAAAATGTTCCCGTCCGCATCGAGGACGGCGATGAGGTGCGTGCCGCCAAGAGCAAATACCGCGATTTTGTTTGTAATTTCCTTGTCGATTATGCTGAGGGCTTCATCCTGACCAAGGCTGGCGGCTGGCAAACTCTGAACAACCCAGGGGTCCAGCACTAGGCGGTGGCTTATGGCTGCGATTTCATCCAACTTAAGCTGGTAGAACGCATTTGCCAGGTCCATGTCGCGATCCACCCTCTCAACTTCGGCTGCCTTTAAATAGTCGCCTATCACCCGTGAGATAGCTACGGCGCTCAAACCCACGGTTAATGCAGCTACTAATGAAAAGGATGTGATCAGCACCAGACGCAGCCGCCCCCCAAACAGGTTCGAAATGAATCGCATTATTTCACAACCCTTTCTGGTCTAGTGGCAGTAAGCTGAAGTGAATGGCTGTGCACCTGTCTCCCTTTTTTTTATCTTCGGGTTGACATCATGCCTTGCCACAATCCGAGAGGGGAAGAGGCGCTATAGGGATTGCCTCTTCCCCGCCTGGTGGAGGACCACCAGGCGCTTTTTGCACCTGCCGTCTGGAACCAGCTCCCTGAGCCCAGTTTATCCAGGTTACGATACCTTTTCCTGGCTGAGCACCCACTCCACTTTACCAACCAAATCTTCTAGATCGATCGGCTTATCCACAAACAGTTCGACCGGCAGATAATCAATGTCGGGCTCAAAGCGCAGAGGCGTCGTGCTGTGAATTGCGGTCAGCATCAGGATCGGAATGTCTTTAAATTCGACGAACTCCGAGGTGGGATCGGGGCTGTGCAGTTTAAGAGCCATTTGAAACCCCTCGGTTTTGGTCTCCATCATCACATCCAGGATAATCAAGTCCGGTCGTTCGGCTTTGATCATGTCAAACCCTTGCGCACCGCTGTTGGCTTCGATCACCTCATAACCTTCGGCCTCCAAGCACATGCGAATGGCCAAAACGATATCCGGGTCATCATCGACGATTAAAATCCTTGCCATTTTATTGTCTCCTTTCTCCTTTTTTATTGGAGTATTGAAATTGATATTATCTTTATTTTCTAAATCTGGATATATATTTTTACTCACAGGAATCCCTTTCGTCCCACAGCTCTTCCAATATTGAGGTACAAATTCCTGGCACAGCCATTTTAACCGCATTACTCAAACCATAAAACCACTTCACCTCCATTGGCTGCACACCGTAGACAACTATCTCCGGCAGTTCTACATTCAGCGCAGTGCTTAATGCCAGCACTTCCACCAGACCGGTATTATGCATCGAAATGTTTATGTTCGGGTTGCCAGACTTGAGAATTACTTCTTGCAGGGTGAAGCGCACCCACTCACCGGGGGATCGCTGGACAAATGCTGAATCGACGATGATCACTGTTCTGTAGTTATGGGTGAGAATGACATCCAATAAATTGCCCAGCGAGCCATCAAACTGCAAAGCCACGTTTTTAGGCAGGCACTCCGATTTTTCCAGTGTTTTCAGGACCGCCACCCCTAACCCGTCATCACCGCACAATGGATTTCCAAGCGCTATGATGAGCGTATCGCTAGTTATCGAAGCTGGATCGTGGTATGACTGTAGGCTGCTTTTTTCTTTTAAAGCGTCGGGAAAGCCCATTACGGGATGAAGGTCAGACAAACGTCACCTCCAAGGTGTGTGCAGAACATGAGATGCAGGGATCATAAGCGCGAACCAACATTTCGACTTGCTGGCTGATCTCGTCGGAAGTTCTATCTAATATCGAAGGCACCAATACCTGCATATCTGCTTCAATGTTTGCCAGGTTTTGAGCGGTTGGGATGACACAGTTCGCGTCACTGATAATTTCATTTTTGATCACATAATTATGGAATAAAGTACCCCGTGGAGCCTCGCAGGCGCCCACTCCACCTCCTGAAATACGGCTTGGTTTTGCAGGCTCTTCCGGTTTAATGCCGTTTTCTAACAAACGCTGGATTGTCTGGATAGATTCCTCAACGCAGTGGACGATTTCGACAACCTGGGCCGTGGTGTTCATGTACGGGTTGGTCGTTTTGGTACCCAAATCCAGGGCGTTCGCCGCCGAGCGGGCCTTGGGGTGTAACTTGTCCTGGTTGATATTATAGCGCGCCAGGGCTCCAACCATGTAGGATTGTCGTTGATGTCGAGCGTGTTTAGCGGTTGAATGAGCAACCTGAAACTCGTTCGTGACCTCTCGGTAAAGTTCTAGGGGCCATGAGCCGCCATCTGTGCTAGTTATCTCACCGTCCATGAAACAATATTCGTCATCCTTGCGTAATGCTATATATTCTGTATCACGCTCAAAATCGGGAAGTGTGAGGCTCTGGAAAAGCTCCACTGTGGCGTCAACATCCTGTCGGGTATCTTGTAAGCGTTCATCCAAGTTAATCAATTGCTCTTCGGTTGGCAGGTGTGTAAAGCCGCCGACCATCATCCCGATTGGGTGCGTGTGGCGCCCGCAAACGAACCCGCAGATATCTCCTGCCAGCTTCTTCATCCGCAGTGCCCGCAGTACCACTTCAGGAGCGCTCTTGGCAAGCGGGATCACACTACCTACTCCGAGTAAATCAGGAGCTACAAGCATGTAAACATGCAGGATGTGACTGTCTAATATCTCTCCATATAGGTTGAGTAAGCGCAGCAGACTGGTCTGCGGGCTGTTCTGGACGCCCAATGCATTTTCGACAGCACGCAGCGATGCGGTGGCGTGTGTGACGGCACAGATTCCGCAGATACGGGACGCGAGATGCGAAGCCTGTTCATAAGGCAGCCCGCGCAGCATTGCCTCGAAGAAGCGCGGCGCTTCCACGATCTCCAGGTCACACTGCTCTAATACGCCTTTGCTGGCGTTTATTACTATATTGCCGTGACCTTCTACCCGTGTGAGGTGGTGCAGGTCGATGCGAACATTTTTCTGATTACTGGCTGCCATGGACATCCCTCTTATCGTGAATTAATTGGTAGGATTGGAAGAGCTTGATTTGTTTAATAAACACATCTTCATCAATGCCGTGTTCAGCCAGGGCGATTTTCATTCCTTCCATATTCGGGGTGCTTATAGGTCCCCGGCAGCCATCACATCCAACACCGTTCGATGGGCAGATTGCACCACATCCCGCCCTTGTGATCGGTCCCAGACAAGCCTTACCATAATTAAAAACGCACTCATTTTCCTTCAGTTTACACTCGACGCATACGGGATAGTCCGGGATCCGTAGTTGCCGCCCCTGTAGGAGCATCTTTGCAATTTGTACGAACTCCTCTCTATCGATGGGACAGCCTGGGACGAATCCATCAATCGGGATAACTGCTTCAATGGGTCTGGCTGGGTATGAATCTTGGGACACAGCCATCCGCCCATATACATAGCGCTGGACTTCTGCCTGAGATTGCCAGTTGCGCAGCGCATTGACACCTCCAAGATGGGCGCAGGCACCCAGAGCGATCACAATTTGTGCCTGCTCGCGGATGGTTTTTAATCTATTTTCGTCCGCTGGGCGCGTACAGGAGCCCTCCACAAAGGCGATCTTGTAGTCATCGCCCTTCTCGCTCATGGCTTCACGAAACTGGACAATATCTACGGCGTCTAATAATGCAGGGTGATTTTGGAGAGAATCGATCACCGTCAACTGGCAGCCTTCGCAGCCCGCGAAATCGAAGAAAGCAACTTTTGGTTTATCCGTTGACTTCATAAGGCTTCCTCCAGGCGTTTAATTTGAGCGTATGAGAAACTGGGTCCTTCCTGGCAAACGTAAACGTTGTTTATCTGGCAGTGACCGCATTTGCCCACGCCGCATTTCATCCGACGTTCCAGGCTCAACCATATATTGCCGTCTCGTATTCCCAGTCCAAGCAGTTCCATCAACACAAAGCGATACATTACCGGTGGACCGCAAGTGATAGCAACTGTATTAGGCGCTGTAACCTGTATTTTGGGGAAGAGGGTAGTTATCACACCGGTATTTCCGCTCCAATTCTCGTCCGCATGGTCTACGGCGACGTGCAGCTCTACATCCTGACGTTCATCCCATTCCTGCAGCTCATCAGTGAACAGAAGTTCGGCGGGATTCCTTGCGCCATATAAGATAATCACTCGCCCGAAATTAGTACGCTCATCCAGAACCTGGTTGATCAGCGAGCGCAAAGGGGCTAAACCCAACCCGCCGGGCGCAAACAGGATATCTTTGCCATGCATACGTTCGACCGGGAAGCCGTGACCGAATGGGCCGCGCAGACCAATTGGATCACCTGGTTCCAATCTATGTATGGCATTGGTCAAATCTCCCACTCGGCGTATGCATACTTCAAGTGTTCCGTTGCTGCGGCTGGGTGATGATGAAATGCTGATCGGCGCCTCCCCCATGCCGAGTATGGACACCTGTACAAATTGACCTGGCTTGTGATTTAGTGAGAGTCCATCCGGTAGTGCGATAGTGAAGAGCTTCTCCAGTTCGGTCAACGGGCGCACATCTTGGATTTGCGCCTGTGTTGGCAGATAAATTGATTTAGTTTGCAGGGTGTCGTAAAGTTGTGCGCTCACTGAATTAAAACCTCCTGTCGAATCTTGCGAGCTGCGGAATGGCGGCGAAAGAGCTGGTTGAGCACACCCACGGGTGTGATGTCCACCAGGCATGATTCAGCACAACGCCCACAGCCTACGCATCCGACTAAACCGGGAGCGATGGATTGGTATTTATATTTGCGTAAGAAGCGGTGTCGTTGGCGGTCGGATTGTTTGGGACGGAAATCATGACCGCCAGCAACAGATGCAAATTGGTTGAGTTGGCATGAATCCCACACGCGTGCGCGCTCTCCGGTGGTGAGCGAAAATTCCACCTCATCTCGAACGTCGAAGCAGTAGCAGGTCGGGCAAACAATAGTACACGAACCGCATCCCAAGCACCGTTCGCCAAGTTCATCCCACAGTGAAGACCGGAAGCCGAGCGTCATCAGGCTGGGAAGTTCGGTGACATCGGCATCTAACCTATAGGGGAAGCTCGACCACTTTTTGCTCATAACACGATTGATAAGGTTGTGATCTTCGGAGGTGGGTTCCAGCATGTAATTAAACCCGTCCAGCAGCTTCTTGCCTTTTTCAGAACCGATATAAACAGCGTAAGTACTTCCTAAATCGGTGAGATGAAGGTCAAATTCTTCGGGCACACTCAGGGTCCCCATGTCTTTACAAAATGAGTGCTCGCTACAGGGACTGAGACACTCAATGCTCACTAAAGTTGTGTTTCGGCGTCTGGAGAGGTAGTGCTGATCGACCGGATCCTGGTTGAACACTGCATCCAGCATACTGATAGCGTGCATGTCACAGGTGTGTACACCCAAGATTACGACCGGGAAATCTTCCAACACAGGTTCCACCAAGTTTTCGGCGACGTTGAAGTGGATCAGGTCTTCATGCGTCGGGAGGAGCACTTTTTTAGGGGGCAGGATTGTGGTCCCATAATCCAGTTCGATTTGGTTTGCTGAATCGATCTCGCGAAAAGTGTATCGATCCTGTACCCTCTGCGGGGCGATCAAGCGGTAATCCGATAATATAAGTTCTGTCCAGTCGCTTACTACTTCTTTTGGCAGCATCTTAAGAGTCATTATCCATTGCTCCTGTCACCTGGCTGGCAACCAGTAGTTTGGCTTGCCCAGGGACTGTTTACTAAATAAGAGAGGGAAATCCTCCTGAATGCACAGGTTCGCCGTTGTCTGGAGAATGGGCTTAAGAATCTCAACCAGAGCGGGCAGGATGGCAGCCAGTGATTCTCTGACGATTGGTGATAGCGGCGCGCCAAACGAAATGTCAACGGGCTGTATTCCCAGGATGGCAACTTGGCTGCCCATTTCGGTGGTTATATAAGCGCAAAGGACGTGCAGGGGCAGGGTGTGGGTTGAGAAGCTGAAACCGGTTGTGCTTTGGGGGTCAATGCACCGTACGCCGCCAGGCTCAACCCCCATCTGAGCGGTATCGATAATAAGCACCAGATCGGGGTCGAAGCGCCGCAACTCACCGAATACATTTTCCGGTGCGATGCGTGCGTTGATCACGAGCAACCTATCACCATAAATGGCGTTCTGTTTTAGAGCGCGCGCTATCAACATACCAGCCACGTCATCTCCGTGCAGTTGGCTGCCTATCCCCAGGACAGCAACTCGGGGCGCAGTCCTATCCACCCACAGATTTTGGAGAGATGCGTTAAGCTGATTCTGCCAGTACTTGTTCAATATCATCTTCATCTCCGAACAGGGCGGTGAAATGCTCTTTATCCAGCGTCGCCAGTTCCCAAACATCAAATCTCATCTTCAAACAACCATGCATACAACTGTGCACACATTGAGCGCAAAATATGCAGCGGTCAACGTGGTAGCGCAGCACAAATTGTTTTTCTTTTTTGTCGATCACGATCATCTCGATCGCATTTGCCGGGCAATCCATAGCGCAGATTCCACAACCAGTACATTTTTCTGGATTCCATTCCAGGTAGCCTCGCAGCCTTGCGGGTGCTTCCTGCCGAGTCTTGGGGTATTGTTGTGTGATTGGCTTCCGAAAAAGCGAGTAAGTCACATCGCTGAGCATAGCTCCGATTTTCATAAGATCATCCTCCCACCGATCATGAATATCCACTGCACCAGCACCAGTAAAGCGCCGTACCGCCACCATAAGCCCACTGTTTGATCAATTCGCAACCGAGCGAGCAGCGCTTGCAGACCGGCGATAACCAGCAGTAAGGCGAGCGTCTTCAAGAGAAAGAATAGTGGGTTAGAGACCCCGCCGAGGTAAAAGGCAGCGATGAGGGTAAGCCCGACCACCAATTCGACCCCTTTTCCCAGCCGGAACAAGGCTAATCCCCTGCCGCTGTATTCTGTCAATGCCCCGGCCACGATCTCGGTTTCCGCCTCTGGGGCGTCGAAAGGAGGCAGTTCCAATTTACCCATCAGTCCGATCACCACTACAATGAAGCCTAAAGGTTGAGTGAGTATCAGCCATCTCTGGCTGGTGTAAATGGTTATTTCACCGATCTGCCAGCTTCCAGCGGCGAGCGCCGGACCAAGTAAAGCCAACAAGAAAGGAGCTTCGTAGGCGAAAAGCTGCGTCAGGGTGCGGGTGGCACCTACCAGCGAGAAGCGATCCATCGTGTTTGATCCGGCTAGACCCATACAAAGTGTCAGCAGGCTCAACAGGTAAATGGTCACGATCAAATCGCCATTAAAGCTGTGTGCAGGGGGGACACCGAAGACCGGAACATACAAGGCAGCAGTGAGACCACCCGCGAGAGCAATCACCGGTAGAATAATGAACAGGTACGGGTTGCTGCCTTCTGGGATGATCTCTTCTTTCGCCAGCAGTTTTACGAAATCCGCCAGCGGTTGGAACCAGCGCGGACCTATGCGGTTCTGGTATTGAGCCAGCAGTTTCCGGTCTACCCATTCGTAGAACATTCCGGCAGCCAGCAGGAAAAGACCGCTGGGGAAAAAAAGTAATGCGATAAGATTACGTGCGATCTCCATAGTAATACCTTATCCCGTATTGTCTTAATTCTTCCCATGTCCATATGCATGCCTTATTTCCACGACGGTCAACGAGAACCGAGCGGTCATTGCATGAAAAACAGGGATCAATTCCGGCCAGGATGACCGGAATATCGGCAAGCTGGCTGCCAATTGCCAGCTTTACGACCGACGTCATATTGCAGATAGTTGGTGTGCGCACTCTAACGCGCTCCGGTTTGTCCGTTCCGTTGGATTTGATAAAGTAGAACAGCTCACCACGCGGGGCTTCTACCCGCATAATCGTCTCGGCTGGCTTTATCCTTCTGGGCACGCGCACCGTCAGTTCTCCAGGTGGCAAGTAATCCAATATCTCGTTGATCAGGCGGCAGCTCTCAATCATTTCTTTAATGCGCACCACAAAGCGCGCTTCCAGGTCGCCGTTTGTCTCCAGGATGATTATGGGGGGAATTTCCATGTACATTGAATAGGGCGCTTCAACCCGGATCTCGCGTGCTACGTTTGAGGCGCGCGCGGTTGGTCCGACTGCGCCGAGGACTTCAGCCTGGTTTCGGGTCATCACGCCAATACCGCGCGTGCGCAGCAAGAACAATGCATCACTGGTCACGATATCTAAATAGTGCTTTAAGCGTTCTTTGAGGAACTCGAGACCTTTACGTATCGCTTCATCCTGTGCGCTGTCGATATCACATTTGACACCTCCCAGCAAATTGGCTGAATAATTAACTCGATTGCCGCTCAATCCTTCCAGGATATCCATAACGCTTTCTCTATCCCGCCAGCTGTACATAAAAAGTGTATCAAATCCCGCTTCATGAGCAGCCACTCCCAGCCAGAGCAGATGGCTGTGGATCCTTTCCAATTCAGCGACCAGGACGCGGATAGCCTGAGCCCTGGGAGAGGCTTCAATGCCGGCTAATTTTTCAACACCCAAGCAGTAGGCTGTGGAGTGAATATGTGAGCATATGCCGCAAATACGCTCCAGCAGGTATTGGGTTTGCACCCAGTTGCGCTCTTCGGCAGCCTTCTCAATGCCCCGGTGGGCGTATCCCAGGCGAACGAAAGCATTGGTGACGATTTCGCCATCGACAGTGATTGAGAAGTGAGCGGGTTCTTTCAGCGCCGGATGCTGTGGTCCGATGGGAACGGTAAATTGCTCGCCAGTCATTTTCTTCTGCATTAATTCACCTTTGTCTGACTCTGCGCAGGCTGTACCTGCAGTTGGAAATCCTTGCGAAGTGGATAGTCGCCTTCTGCCCAATCATCGGGCAGGTAGAGATGCGCGGGGTTGCGCAGTCCTGAAACCGTGATTCCAAACATTTCGCTCAATTCTCGTTCAAACGGTTCTGCTCCGGGTATGATATCGGTGAGAGTTGGTATTGAAGGAGAGGCTTTAGGGACATTTACCCTGAGCGTGATAGTTACATAACCTGTACAAAAGTGATAGAGAACTTCCAGCGCTTCCTGCTCGGCGCCCGGATCTAATCCTGTGATGGCTGCCAGGTACCCCAGATGCTGGACTCGCAAGCCTGTTGCCGCAACAACCAGATTTTTCTTATCCTTCAGGTAAAAATCAAGCCGGTCGGTCTCTGGGCTCTCCACTTTTTCCGATAGGTCCTCCACAATAAGACGGGCAGTCTGTAAGGCGGTCTGCGTATCCATTAGCTTCTTCCAATCTCCAAAAAGGTTTCAGGCTCGTTTTCCGGTTGCAAGTCAACCTGAGGAGTGATTATTGGGGTGGGTTTCAAACTACCCAGCAGTTTGACAACGCCATCGATGATCGCCTCCGGGCGCGGCGGGCAGCCGGGAATATAAACGTCCACCGGCAGCAGGCGGTCAATTCCGCCCATGACGTTGTAGCAGTCATGGAATACACCACCGCTGAGAGCACACGCGCCGACTGCGACGACAAACTTGGGTTCATGCATCTGTTCGTAAATGCGCAGCAAACGATCGCGCGCTTGACGTGATATCGCACCGGTACAAACTAAAACATCCGCATGCCGTGGGCTGCCCATCAGTTTGACTCCAAAACGTTCAAGGTCATAACGGGGAGTCAGCGTGGCGAGAATCTCAATATCGCAGCCGTTGCAAGAGCCGCTGTTGAAATGCAAGAGCCACGGCGAATTTATACGCCCCCAGGTTTTTATGTGGTCAAGCTGGCTTTTCCACAAATTCTTGTTAGATTCCATACGTTTCTCCAATAAGGTCTTTCATCCCAGGATCAATGCCACCAGCGCCAGGATCAACCCCACCAGGTAGATCATGGCGGTCGGCGATATATTGTTGCTGCCCAATACTAAAACACCTAGATGCAGGATAGCAAAGAATAGCGCTACCACAAAGAACGGGCGGTAGCCAGGGGCAGCTGCACGGGTCGGCGGTTCCTCTCCACTGGAATATGTGCTCGATTTAACCGGGGTCGGGTGAGCAGGTCCAGCTAACACTCGTCCCAATCCCGACAATGCCGCAGCGAGAGCAATATAGATTAAGAAAGCAACCGGGGGGCTCAGGATTATATCTTCCATAATGACCTCAATCATACATCTACCAGCCAAAGGCAGTCAGCACAGCATAGCCGGCTGGATAAGTCAACCAGTTCATAATGCTGGGCCAAATACCTATCACGATCACTCCAGCAGTCATGACGACCAGTGGGACAGCCATCCCCCCTGGAGTTGATATTCCGAGTTGGACAGCCTCGGATTGTTCGCACCGGTAAACCGAGTTCACCAGCGGTACGTAATAAACCAGCGAGAATACACTGTTCAGCGCAGCGAAGATCACCAGTCCGGCTATCAGAATGTCGCCTGTCTCAAAGCCGCCTACGATGATCTGCCACTTGGACATAAAACCAGCCAGGAATGGGATGCCGCCTAGGCTGAGGAGTGCCAGGCTGAAAGTCAGGGCTACAAGGGGATAACGGCGAGAGGCGCCGGATAGATCGCTGATAGTCAATGGATTATGATCCCCAACTGCAATATGCAGTACGTAAAGCAGCGCCCCGGCTGAAAGAAATGCCAACCCTTTCATCAGTCCGTGGTTAAACAGGTGGAACAGACCACCTATGGCACCGTTGGCATTCCCGAGATAAATTGCTATCCCCAGTCCTACCAGCATATAACCAACGTGCGTAAGACTGGAATATGCAAGCAGACGTTTGACGTGCTTTTGGCGCAGAGCCATCATATTCCCGATCACCATATTGAGGACGCCGAAACTTATCAGAAGTGGTCCCCATAAAGTCGTCACAGGCGCGAGCGCACTCAGCGAACGCAGCATCGCTACCAACCCAGCCTCAATCACAATACCGGAGAGCATTGCGCTGATCCCACTCGGCGCTTGAGAGTGTGCATCCGGCAGCCAGGTGTGCAGCGGCACCAGGGCTGTCTTGACCCCATACCCGATTACAAAGAGAGCTCCGGCAGCCAGCAAAG
>Ga0209013_10003465_pt1 | contig 14027 bp, 12 predicted proteins | sample Cruoilmetagenom2_FD_187291 | JGI IMG/M metagenome (GOLD analysis project Ga0209013, IMG submission 187291) | Oil polluted marine microbial communities from Coal Oil Point, Santa Barbara, California, USA - Sample 2 (SPAdes) (version 2) | ecosystem: Environmental > Aquatic > Marine > Oil seeps ... | reverse complement strand
ACCCCCGGCCACATCACCGGCATGATCACCTTGACGAAGGCCTGAATCCGGTTGCAACCATCCACCAGTGCAGCCTGATCCAGCTCTTCGGGGATGTTGGTGAAGAACGAGCGCAACATCCAGATAGTGAAAGGTTGATTGATGGCTACCAGCACAATGATCAGGGTTTCGTAGCGGTTCCAAATGCCCATGGACCAGAAAGCGGGCTTGTAGGCCACCAACATGACCACGTGGGGCATAGCCCGAAATACCAGGGCGATGATCAGGATATAGAACCCCAGATTACCCCGGTAGCGGGAAAGCGCGTACCCGGCCAGGCATCCGATGGTCAGCGATACGGTGACGGTGCCCAAGGTCACGATGGTGGTATTGATGGCCTGCTGCCAGAAGCCGTCCACTATCCAGACCGTGTAAAAATGCTCGAAGGTGATGGGGGCAAACAGTTTGGGCGGAAAACTGAAGGCATCCACCGGTGCCCGGAAAGAGATCAGAAACATCCAGAAAAAAGGAAACGCCGCCAGAAAGACCCACAGACCGAGAAAACTGTTGGTAACCGGTTTCAATTGTTTCGGTATCATTGATGTCATGATTAGGCTACTCCTTTTTGCTCGCGATAGGTGCGCCGCAAAATCGGCAGCAATAGGATACATATGCCGATCACTGTCAGAATCGCTGATGCAGCCGCCTTGTAGTAATTATCTTCGAAATTCAGAATATAGTAGGTCAAATACTGCAGCGAGTTGGCAAACAGATTCGAACCGAACACCAGTACCGGTTCAAAGATACGGTAGGCGTCCATGAGGTGAATCAGGATGATGAAGCTAAACAGCGCCGTCAAATGCGGAATAATGATGTAGCGAATCCGTTGCCAGTAGTTGGCTCCATCCACTTCCGCCGCCTGGAGTGAATCCTGGGGAACAGTCTGCAGGCCAGCATACAGAATCACAAACGCAAACGGTGTCGTGTGCCAGACACCATAGAGGATGATCAGGGTGCGGATGCTGAACGCGTCCTTGAGGAAGTAGACCTTGCCCGCACCGAGTTGCTCCAGCAGGGCGGCCACGATGGCGTTGTCCAGAAAGAGCCAATAAATGGAGAGCGACCCCACCACCGGGGTGATAATGTGGGGCAAAAGCGAACAAAAAATAAGCGGTCCCCGCGCCCATTTCACCACGTTGTTAACCAGCATGGCCAGGATGAAGCCGAGCACGAGGATAAAAGGTGTCGTGATGAAAGCATACAGCAGGGTAAATTCAAGTGCACCCCAGAAATTGACATCCGTCACGTCCCGGTAGATGCCGTACATGCGTTGCCTGAAGCTGGTCGGTTGCCCCTCCGCCGTCTTTGAGCGGTCTTTACGTACAGCTTCCACTAGTCCGCCAGGGTCGGCCACGGTGTCGAAGTTGCGGCGACCCACATACTCCCACACTTTGATTGGATGTCCATTTTCGTCGAGTACCGGCTGGGGCACTTTTTCGATCGTGGTCTTTGTCAGGCCCCCGAAAAGGGGTACCACAGATTTAACCTCGACGAGCTCGGTCTCCACATGGGAACTGTGTATTGAGAGATAGGCGACACCGAGAAGCGGCACGGCAATCAATCCCACCATCGCCAGAACCGATGGTCCTACAAATGCAAGAAAATTCTTAAGATTCATGGCAATCTCCCGCGTTTCAGGATTCATGCAAAAGTTGCGCACCCGATCAGACTTACTATATAGACTTCTGACCAGATGCGCGCTCAGCATCGGTTTATTTGATGTAACCTTTTTCCTTGGCGGCGTTAATATATGCCTTCTCGGCATCGGCCAGAGATTCCCGAGCTGTTTCCTTGCCGGCCAAAAAGTCGCCGATGTTGTTCCCAAGTCCCGCATGAACCATCGAAATCTGCGGCTGCATGGGATAAGGCGGCGCACCAGCCATGGCCGAAGCGTAAGCACCTGCAGAATAGCGACCAGGTTTATAAGCCGATCGCAGCCAGATAGTTGCGTCGTTATTGGCCTTAACAACGTCTTCGCTGAGGCCTTGCATCATGATCTTGAAAGCTAGGTCGGGATCACCGTCCATGTTTTGAGCCATGAAAAATCCGTCCCACCACAGGGTGGTGGCAGGTGGTCCGCCTTTTACCATCGACGGTGCCTGGGCAAATTCGACTTTGCCGGCAACCTTGGATTCGGCTTGGTCGTCCATTTTAACGGCCCGGGAGGCCCACAGGTTGGCCATGGCGATCTGGCCCTGCTGGAACTGCTGCATTACGGCAGTGGTATCCAGCGCCAGGGCATTGGGCGACATATAATCCATTAATTTTTTCATCAGTTCTAGGGTTTGTACCCCTTTTTCCGAATTATAAGCTGGCATAGCGGTACCGGGTTTGAAAATGTCTGCACCTGTTGCCAGATAGATATTCATGAATTCCTGGGCCAAATTCCAGCCGGACTTGTAGGTGCCGCCCAAAGGGAATTGGATCGATTCTTCTGCTTTAAGCTTTTCAGCTACGGCCAATACTTCATCATAGGTCGTCGGAACCGCAATGTTATGTTTTTCAAACAGGTCTTTGCGGTAAAAGAGGTGTTGGGCATTGACCTGGAAAGCGATGGCATAGACCTCTTTTCCGATTTTGATCAACATGGCATCTTCGATTTTGTATTTATCGCGATACTTGTCGACCAGATCGTTCATGGGCCGCAGCAAGCCGTCAGTCTGCAGTGGCGCGATGGTGCTGTTAGAGCCTTGAGCTATGTCATAGGGGCATTTCGCGGCTGCGAAAGCCTGCATGGTTTCTTCCCTATGTTCTTTGGTCAGTTTGAATCCCACCTTTACACCACCCTGGTTGCATTCTTTCATCGCCGCGGCAATGATCTCCAGTGAGGGATAACTGTTGGAAATCACGTTAACCTCACCGGTTCCCTGGATGTTGCAGTCAGCCGTAACCATTGCCGGCACGATCAATAACGCGGCAGCCATTGCGATAGTTAAAATTACTTTCATCTTTACCTCCTTTTACAATATATCGGTGTCCATCCAGAAATGAATCGACACTATTTAATGTAACCTCTTTCCTTTGCAAGCTTCGTATATTCGGCTTCAGCCTCAGAAAGAGCCTGCCGAACTATATCCGTACCCCTTAGAAAACCGTCAATGTGGTTCCCAAGAGCGGTATGAGCCAAATCGACCTGCGCCAGCATGGGATAGCTGGGCGCTCCTCCTTGGACGCAGGCTACCACCCCCACGGCAAAGGGACCGGGATTGTATGCCGAACGCAGCCACAAGGCCACGTCGTTATTTTTCTTGACCACGTCCTCCTTAAGACCCTCCATCATGACCTGGAAGGCTAAATCGGGATCGCCGTTCATGTTTTTGGGCAGGACATAGCCATCCCACCACAAGGTAGTGGCTGATGGTCCCCCGGCGATAACCGCGGGCGCTGCCGCAAATTCGATCTGGCCTACTACCTTGGATTCGGTGCGATCATCCATCTTGGCTGCACGCGAAGCCCACAGGTTTCCCATAGCGATCTGACCCTGTTGGAACTGCTGCATCACCATGGTCGTATCTGCCAATAGCGCGTTGGGAGGCATATAGGCTTTCAGTCTCTTCATCAGTTCCAGCGTTTTGACCCCTGTCTGGGAATTGAAGGCTGCCTGGGCCGTTCCCGGTTTGAAGAGATTCCCACCCATGGATAGATAGATATTGATGAACTCCAAGCCCAGATTCCACCCCGCGCGGTAGGCTCCACCCAATGGATAGGGAATAGATGCATCTCCTTTTAGCTTTTCGGCTGCTGCCAAGACCTCGGGGTAGGTTTTAGGCACCGGGATATTGTGCTTGGCCAGCAGGTCTTTGCGGTAAAACAAGTGCTGAGCATTGACCTGGAAGGCAATCGCCATGATGTCGTCACCGAATTTAATAAAGGTGGCGTCCTCGATATTATACTTGGCCCTGTATTTGTCGACCAGGTCGTTCAGGGGCAAGAGTTGCCCGGAAGCCTGTGGTACCGTAATCGAGCTGTTGGCTACCTGGATAAGGTCCAAAACAGTCCCCTCTGAAAAGGCCAGGTCCAAAGCCACATTGGCCTCGGAATGCTTACGGGGTAAAAAATCGTAAGTGATATCCAAACCACTCCGCTCACAGTCCCGCATGGCTTTGGAAATGATTTCTAAGACCGGAAACTGGCTGGAAAGGACATTGACCTCCCCGGAACCGCTGATACTGCAATCGGCTGACGCCGCCAGCGGGGTAATTGTCACCATAACGGCCACGATAGTTACCAGAATACCCTTCATCACTTCCCTCCTTAATATCTTCTCAAATCGCCTGCTTGCCATCGCTACCAAAAATAAAATTAATCCAAACCTACATTTCCCCTTCCGGATTTTCTTCGGTTCTGAGGGGTTTCTGCGCAGCGGCGTTCTTGGGTGTGTCGGCCACTGACTTCATTTCACCCTCTTTTTCAAACAGGTGAATCTTGTCCATATTCAACGTCAGTTCGACTTTTTCATTCATCTTGAGCGGGAAATTGGCCCCAATAATTGCTAAAAAATGCACATCATCGGCCGACAGATTCACAAACATCTCCTTGCCCAGTGGTTCGATCATCATGACTTCGGCCTTGATATGCTCTTCAGCATAATTCTCTTTTTTATCCCGCCGTTTGCGGATGTCTTCAGGCCGGATGCCAAAAATAAATTCCTGACCGCCATGCTCGCGCACTTTGGCGGCTTTATCTTCGGGGATCCGTGCCTGGAAAGCACCGATGTCCGCGAACAGATCACCGTTTTTTTCCGCAATACTGCAATTCATGAAATTCATCGAGGGGCTGCCGATAAAACCGGCCACAAAGCGATTGGTCGGAAAACTATAGAGTTCCAGAGGCGATCCCACCTGCTGAATATCGCCGCTCTCCAGGACAACAATGGTGCTTCCCATGGTCATGGCCTCAACCTGATCATGGGTAACGTAAACCACCGTGGTCTGTAGCCGATGTTGGAGGGATTTGATTTCCGTGCGCATCTTGACGCGCAGTTTAGCGTCCAGGTTGGAAAGCGGTTCGTCGAAGAGAAACACCTTGGGTTGGCGAACAATGGCACGGCCCAGGGCCACACGTTGTCTCTGACCACCGGACAACTGCTTGGGTTTGCGGTCCAGCAACTGGTCCAGTCCTAGAATTTCGCTTGCATCTCGGACCCGCTTGTCGATCTCATCCTTAGGGGTCTTGCGCATCTTCAGGCCGAAGGCGATGTTGTCATAGATGGTCATGTGGGGATAGAGGGCATAGCTCTGGAAGACCATGGCGATCTCGCGATCTTTGGGAGCAACATCGTTCACTAGCCGGTCACCGATGTACATTTCCCCCGATGTGATCTCCTCCAAACCGGCGATCATTTTGAGCGCCGTGGATTTGGCGCAACCCGATGGTCCCACCAGAACCACGAATTCCTTATCCGCAATATCGACGCTCATGTTCTCAATGGCTACGAAGCCGTTCGGATATTGTTTCTTGACGTTGACCAATCTGATTCCAGCCATTTTCTAATCCTCCATGATAAATGTAGAAATATCGGGTCGTTAAGTTCTGGTTTGGAAATTAGATATTTATTTTTTCAGGAAGCCGCGCAGAATCGCGTATCACCAGCCGGCCGGGGATCACCTTGATCACCCTTTCCATTTCGCGAGATTCGATGGCGTTGATCAGGACATCCACAGTTGCCGACACAAGGCGTTCCATGGGTTGCTGGATGGTTGTCAGAGAATACTGCTCCCAGGCAGCCATGGCAACGTCATCAAAACCGACCACCGATAAATCACCGGGTACCTGCAAACCCAATTCTCGGGCTTGATCGATGGCGCCCATGGCCATCAAGTCATTGGCACAAAACAGTGCATCTGGTTGTCCATTTGTGCTAAGCAGTCTGTCGGCAGCGGTAAAGCCTGACTCATAACTGTAATCACCACTTTCCCGGGCGAAAAGCGCATGACCGTCATCGGACAGCCTTTCCGTGAAACCCTTTTCGCGCTCCCGATTGGTTGAACTGTCTTTTTCCCCGGATATATAGGCGAATCTCTCATGTCCGGCTTTGATCAGCAGGTCAGCCAACATCCGCGCGCCCCCGGCATGATCGCATCCAACCGCATTGACATCCAGTTCCCAGGAGAAACGATTGAACATGACCACCGGTACATTCAAATTCTTACAGTGGGAGACCATTGTAGTAGACAGGGTTGCCGAGGTGAGTACGATGCCTTCGACTTGATACTGCAGGGCTTGCGGCAGGGCATCGTCAAGGGCAAGATCGTCATTGACGTTCAGCAGAAGGCTCCAATAACCTTTGTCCTGTAATTTGCGTGAGAAGGTGGCCAGGATTTTGGCATAAAACGGATCGCCGATCTTGGCCATGACGATGCCAATCAAACGGGTGGATCTACGCGAGAGGCTACGCGCGATAATGTTGGGTTGATAGCCAAGCTGTTCGGCAGCGGCCAGCACCTTACGCCGTTTTTTATCTGAGATACTTGCACCGGGAGTGTATGTCCGTGAAACAGCGGCCTGAGACACACCGGCTAACCGGGCGACATCAATAGATGAAACACTATCGGGGTATTTCGTTTTCAATTTTTTTGCTCAGGTGAGAGATGGCTAAAAATCATATTTAAACAAAACTAAACATAGGCAAACTGTTTTGTCAAGAATTATTTGCATACGTATGCAATTATCTATAATATTAACAATTTCTATGTATTAGATATAAATTTCATTTAATAATATCACAATTTCGGTTTTATTTTTCATCTTTCTTGCATAACAGGTTACTGACATAAAATATAATTAAATTTATTAATATAAGATAGTTATTTATATTTTTATCGAAACTAGTCGCATTTAAAATATTGAGACGATATTATTTATTTGAAAGCGTATGCATTTAATATGATTTAGCCATAGATAAGAACATCGAGGATTTTTAATTTTACCTAAATATGTAGCGCAGATAGATTGCTGGACAAACCTTTCTTGGAGCAAAATCACACAATTTGATCAACTCACTATCACCTACATTTTTCGTTGTTGCCGGTTTCTTTACGGAGCTGTTAAAAATACAGCTTTCGGATTCTTCCCTGAATTCCCACCTGAATCGGCAACGATTTCATACAAAAGATTACATATAGAAATGGCAGTCAGGCGATGGATGGCGAAAGTAAAGATTTGAACAATTTCGAAGAGATGCTCTGAGTTGAGATAATATGATTGGATCAATTTTTCAATAAATTAGAAAGGTTATATCAAGTCACAACATAATTGGCGGCGGTTTCGACATTGATTTCTTTATGAAATCTTTTCAAGAAATTGCTTATTTTTCGTTAGCTTTATCTTTTGATATTGGTAGGAATTGACTGAAGATTTATAGAATGTATTACCGGCATCCAAAATTATGCTCTGGCATTTATAATCTTCTTGACAATTTTTTGTTTTAAACCTATTGGTAATCCAGTAAGTCCAAATTTTTAGACATATTGGTTGATATATGAAGAATTTAATTCAACTCCCTGCGGAATTTGATTACAATTTGCTGTTGCACGCTTTAAGGGATTACAAGAAGCCAAGAGACAAGATCAGAGGTCTTATCAAGGATAAGGATATCATAAGGATTAAGAAGGGTCTTTATGTTTTGGGCAGGGAGTATAATAAACCTTACAGCAAGTTTGTCTTGGCTAATTTGATTTATGGACCCTCTTATATCACAGGTCAAACCGCCCTGGCATTCTGGAACATGATACCGGAACGTGTTGAACTCATTATCAGCATGACAACAAAGAGAAAGAAGCAGTTTGAAACCCCGGTTGGCAGGTTTTCTTATTTGTATTGTCCAAAGGCAGCGTTCAGCATTGGGGTTAAGCTTGAAGACGCAGGAGATCAAAAAGCTTTTTTAATTGCCTCCCCTGAAAAGGCACTATGCGATATTACAGCGAAGCAAACTCATATTTCAACGACAAAGGAAATGATAGAATTCCTCGAATTAATGCGATTGGATTTCAGTGTTTACAAGAATCTTGATCTTTCTTTATTAGAAGAAATCAATGCTGGATATCAAAAGCCAAGTCTAAAACTACTGCTTCATTGCTTAAAGGAAAGTTATGTTTGATAAGAAAATTGAACAGATGCTAAGCAGGTATGAATTAGATACGATTCATGATCATGAGAATGCGCTGAAAGAAATAATACAAGAAATCGCTTTGCTTGGTTTATGGCGGTCAAAGTTCTATGAAAAGGCTGTTTTTTACGGCGGAAGCGCGTTACGGATTCTACATAAGCTGGAACGTTTCTCTGAGGATCTGGATTTTTCATTGATTCAGCCGGAAAAGGAATTTGATATTAGAAAATATCTTGGAGCGGTAAAGTCAGAACTGGAATTTTGGGGTTTTGAGGTTTCTACAGAAGAAAAAAACAGGAAGAGAAAAAGCACCATAGATTCCGCTTTCATCAAAGCAAATACATTGATCCATTTATTAAAAATTGATTCAAATTTGAAAACACATAAAAGTGCTGTGATGAAGATTAAACTGGAAATTGATCAAGATCCTGCTATCGGTTTTACAAGTGACCTAAAATACCATCTCCATCCAATTCCGTTTACCATTAAAACCATGACATTGCCCAGTTTGTTTGCAGGCAAAATGCATGCTTTGCTATGCCGAACCATAAGAACCAATATTAAGGGACGGGACTGGTATGATTTAATATGGTTCGTGAAGAAAAATATTCCATGTGACCTGTATTATCTAAAAAATAAAATGATACAAACAGGCCATATTAACTCTTCCGAGGTTTTGACCAAAGATAAACTTGTTGAACTGATATCCAAAAAGATCAAAGAGATTGATTTTGTCTTGGCCAAAAGTGATGTTGAACCATTTTTAAAAAATTCAGGGCAAAGAAATGAATTGCATCTTTGGTCCGGAACTTTTTTTGCTGATTATTTGATTCAAGAAATTGGTATTCTGACAGGTAATGAATAAGAATCCCCCTTAATCTATGAAAAGGGAAGTTCGGGCTGCCAATAGCGTTTAAATGCCTGGCATGTCTTATGCCACTTACACTTACGACAGACAGCAATATGCTTTTTGGGATTTCCCTTGTAGCGGGTACAGACAATATAGGGGTCTGCGTGATGTATTCTTTCAGAGTGTAAGCGATTCATATCTTATTCCCTCGTAATAACCACCAGTAGATGTCCACCCTCAAGCTCGATCTCAACCTTTTCATTTTTAAAAAGATTACTGACGCCACGGGTTGTGCCCACCGGGAGCGTCTCTTTATCAAGTGGAAATTCAAACCCGCCGAGTGTTACGCCTGTCGCAGGCCCGGCCAATGGAATTAGGGACACGATATTGCCGGGTTTTCCTACCAGGTTGATTTTATTATGACCGTGAAGGCACAGAAGTTCATATTGACCCTCCAGGATTCTCACATCAACACCGCGCAAAAAGGGTGTCGCCAATATGAAAACATTTGAAAATGTCATGTCCCAACGGGCTCCCAGCGCCCCCAGAATCACTATTTCGCCGGCATTTCGATCGATAGCCATCTGGAGTGCCAGGTGCAGGTCTGTTTCATCCTTCTTGGCAGGAAACCGGTGAATCTCAATTTCCCCATGGCCATGTTCCGTCAGGTCTGATGGATTCACGGAATCCATATCACCCACAATAACATGAGGCATCACATTCCATTGTCGACAATTGTTGAAACCACCATCCGCGGCTATGATCAGGTCGCTGTCCATGGATAGTTCAAACCCCGGTGGCCACTGGTTCATGATACCGTTTGCAAAAATCACAGCCTTCATGGTTTTTGTCCTTCTCTAATCAGAATGATTTCTTCGACATCGATCCACAAGACCATTTCTTCACCAATGCCCGGAGGTGGTTCCGTATTCGGCAGGTCAAACGCCAGCACCATTTCTTTGCCAATCACCATCTTGACACGATATTGTTGGCCTGAAAAAATCCGATGTTGAACCGTACCGATGATTTTATGATACCGAGATAATTCCGGGCCGATCACATGTTGCTTGGCTATTTCAGGCCGGATCACTACCGTGACCTTTTCATGGGCTTTCAGATCGTTATTTGATATATCCAGTTTCCCGACCTCGGTGTCAATACCGCCACGAGGCATGGCCACACCTGAAAGTAGGTTTTGAAATCCCAGGAAACGGGCAACAAACAGATGCCTCGGTTTCAAATATAAGTCTTGTGGGGAATCTACCTGTATGAGCCGACCCTGATCCATTACCCCCACGACATCTCCCATGGTCAAGGCCTCTGCCTGGTCATGTGTAACAAAAATAGCCGTAACCTCCAGTTTCTTCAGGATCCTCCGGATTTCCTGCAACAGGTACTCCCGAAGCGAACGATCCAAAGCCCCCAGTGGTTCGTCCAGCATGAGCAGCTTTGGCCGGGGAGCCAGACTCCGGGCCAATGCTACACGCTGTTGTTCGCCACCCGAAAGCCCCCCCACATCCCGCTGAGCCATATTGGACAAACCCACCAGCTCCAGCATTTCTTCGGTCCTTTCCAGGATCTGTGCCGGGGACTGCCGCAACATGCGCAAACCAAATGCGACATTCTCAAAAACGGATTTATGGGGAAACAGGGCAAGTTCCTGAAACATCATACCAAACTGACGCTTATGGGCAGGCAGGCCTGTCACATCCCGTGATGCCAACAGAACCGCACCGGAATCCGGTTCTTCCAGCCCTGCCACAAGCCGCAACAACGTGGTTTTTCCACAACCGGAAGGCCCAAGAAGGCACAAAATCTTCCCACGCTTCAATGTCAAGCAAACCTTGGTCATTGCAAACGATCCATACGATCTGCTCAGGTTTACCAGCTCCAGCAGCGCCATATCAGAATCCTCCGTAGCGCGGTTTAATTTTTTGAAGAAACAGGAATCCCAGGGCGGTCGTGATCATCAGCAGGCAACTCATGGCCATGGCCTGGCCATAGTTCAAGGATCCCGGATGATTCAAATATCGGAAAATGGCCAGCGGCATGGTTGGGGTCTGGGGACGCACGACAAAAACAGTAGCACCAAATTCGCCCATGCTGATGGCAAAAGCAAAAACAGCTCCCACCATGAGAGCGCGTCTGAGAATCGGCCAGTCAATCCTAGCCCAGATCTGAAGCGGCGAAGCACCCAGAAGGGCTGCGGCGTCCCTCAAGTTCTGGGGAATGCTTCGCCAGGCCGGAAGAATGCTCCGAATCACAAAGGGAAATGCCACCATGGCATGTGCAATGGCGGGAAGAAACATGGACGACCGCAAGTTGAGCGGTGGCTCGTCCAGGGCGATAACAAAACCAAAGCCGAGGGTAATGGCGGACGTCGACAACGGCAGCATAAACACCGGATCCAATACCAAAGCCCATTTTTCTTTGGAACTCACCAGAAATGCAGCTGAAAACCAACCCAAAATCAGTGCAATCAGTGTTGCACCAAGGGCATATCCCAGGGAATTGGCAATAGCTGTAATCGGTGCGACATACAATATGGATCCCGTCTTATTTTCCAGCAGGCCGGCATAATAGACAAGACTTGGCCCCTCTTCGGTGAGGACAGACTGGAGAAGAAGCGCCATTAAAGGAGCACCCAGCAACACAGCCATCCCTGTTATATTGGACACCACAAAAAAACGTTCTTTGGGTGTCTGTATCTTTTGGTTGACGCTTTGAGATCCCGACAGTGTCAAGGAAACAGCGACCTTTTTTTCAAGCCGGGTATACACCGCTATCAAACCGAAAGTAAATCCAATTTGAATCAAAGCCAGCGCCGATGCCATGGGTAGATTGAAAAGATGAAGCGCCTGGCGGTAAATCTCCACCTCAACCGTTGCATAGCGGGGTCCCCCCAGAATCAGCACAACACCGAAACTGGTAAAGCAGAAAACAAACACCAGGAGGGATGCCGCCAGGATAGCCGGTTTGAGTAGCGGAAGAGTGATGGTAACAAATGCCTTTATGTCGGAAGCACCGAGCATTCGAGCTGATTCCGTAAGGTTTTCTGGCAAACGAGACCAGAACCCGCCCACAATCCGCAGGATCACGGTATAATTGTAGAAGACATGTGCCATAAGAAAAAACCAGACGGTTTGATCCATATGGATCATGGGGGTTTCCAGCTGGAAAAGATGCATGAGAATCGTATTGACCAGTCCCCTGGGTCCCAGCAGCGCATGGAAAGCGGCAGCGGTGACAACGGTGGGAAGTACAAAGGGAATGGTTGCCAGGTTTTGAAGCAGGGCTTTGCCTTTAAAATCGTAACGTGCGAAAATATACGCACCCGGCAGGGCCACGATGACCGTCAAAAGGGTCGATACGGCCGCCTGCCAGATGGTAAACCAGAGGACGCCGACGTAATAGCTGGTGCTGACGAGCTTGTACAGCTTTGTGACATCGAATGCCCCCTCGGGCATAAAGCTCAAGAAAAAAATGCTGATGAGTGGATAGAAATAAAAAATGCCCAGAAAAAAGAGCGGCACCACCACCAGCCATGTCTGTAAACGGAATTTCATCTTAAAACCACATCTGTCCAGGCCTCGATCCATTTTTCCCGGCCATTCTCGATCGCCTCAGGTAAGAGTATGGTGGGGGCTTCGGCCTTTTGGGCATATTTGAAAAAAACATCCGGCAGGGGTGTTTCCGGGTTTGCGGGAAAAACCCACATATGCAGGGGAATTTCCTTTTGAAAAGCTGGACTTAACATGAAGTCGACCAGTTTCCGGGCCAGGTCCTTTTTTGCCGTATTCGCTATTATCCCCACAAATTCAATCTGGCGAAAAGCCGAGCCGGCGCTTAAAACACCCGCCGTTGGCGTATCCACCAGTTTCTTTTCACTGTAATAGACTTCTGCCGCGGGGCTGCTGGCATAACTGACCACGATGGGTCGCGTGCCCCCTTTGGCACGGGTAAATTTCCCATAGTACGCCTCTGACCATCCTGCTGTAACATAAACATCGTTCACGCGAAATTTTTTCCAGAAATCGAGGTATCCCGCCTCCCCATACTTCCTCACGGTGGTAATTAAAAACGCCAGCCCCGGTGATGAGGTGGCGGGATTCTGCACAACGGTCAACCCTTTATATGCGGGCAGTATTAAATCTGCCAACCCCCGTGGCGGTGCCAGTCCTTTTCTCAAGAACCATGACTTGTCATAATTCAGACAGACATCCCCGTAATCCACGGGAAGCAGTCTGTTGGATGGGTCTAATTTCAGTGAATCCGTGATATCCCTGAGAAAAGGAGATTCGTAGGGCTCAAAAACACCCGAGGATAGTGCGCGACTCATAAAGGTGCTGTCTACGCCGAAAAACACGTCCGCCAGGGGATTCTTTCTCGAGAGTATCGCCTGAGTCAGAGCGGCACCGGCATCCCCGCTTTTGAGAATCTTGATTTCAGCACCATATTGTTCCTGAAAACTGTCAAGCAGTGTCTGGCTCACCGCAAAGCTGTCATGCGTCATCAATGTGACAAAAGGTGTTTTCTTTTTTGCACCCGCGACATCTACGGACATAAAAAACAGTAAACACACCAGCAAGATCCTACGTATCCGCATGGTATCCTCCTGAAAGGGTTTCGTTTGCATAGACAGCCAAGATTGGGTGACAGGGAGAGGAATTAAAAAACGCCCTCGGCGGAGGGCGTTGTTTGCATGGTCTTTTTTCCTCCACCGGCATTATCCGGATCAGGTTCAACGGTCGGATCCATTTTTCTTTCAGAATCCCTCTCAGCCCGATTTCTCGAGCTCCCGACTATCCTTCTTTTATTTTGTTATTAAACGTCTTCCTACTTTTTTTGTCAACCCTTTTCATATTGATGTCATGTGTATCTACAATCTCTTTTGCAAACGCCATATTTACTATTTTTTGTGCTTCCCAGTTGAGCTTGATAATTTCTCTTATAACCAATCAGTTGGAGATCAACCGCTATCGCTTTTCCAATATTTGGAAGATCAACAAATCGCGCTACTATTTCTCTGTC
>Ga0209013_10003464_pt1 | contig 14028 bp, 14 predicted proteins | sample Cruoilmetagenom2_FD_187291 | JGI IMG/M metagenome (GOLD analysis project Ga0209013, IMG submission 187291) | Oil polluted marine microbial communities from Coal Oil Point, Santa Barbara, California, USA - Sample 2 (SPAdes) (version 2) | ecosystem: Environmental > Aquatic > Marine > Oil seeps ... | reverse complement strand
ACTAATATTGCTTCAGATAAAATAGCGGATTCAGTTTCAACAGAACTTGAGGATAGTGGGAAAATGAATGACGTAAGAGCCTATATAGAGAGCGATCCGGAATTGACAAAGATGGTTAAAGAAGCAAAATCGGTCGATGAAAGCACCTTGCCCTTTACTTCTAAAGGGGAAGCTACGCGAGTACTGATTGAAAAGGTTGGCATTAACAAACTTCGAGATCTCCAATCCCAAGTTCAAAACGGGAGCGCTTCCAAAGAAGAGGTGTTACAGGTCCTCGATGAGAACCTGACGGAAGAAGAAATGTTGGCGTTACAAGTCATTGCGTATAAGGAAATTTATAAGAAGCAGTAGATATCCGTAGTTAACGGTGACGACGAAGGCTTGAACAATTTCTTGGGAAAAGTAAAATTATAGCAAGGTAGGCATGTGCATTAAATTAAGTAGTAATTGATTGAGCATCATGAAATTCAAAAAATAGTAAAAGCCGCTGAATGTCAATCTTCAGCGGCTTTTTTCAAGAACGGAAAAGGTTGCTGGATTGCCAGCAGCTTCCCAGTACATTTCCTATATTCCAATAGAGGTATAATTTTTTGTTCATTATTGGAACTATGGTACCATTAATGGACATATTAACGGGAATGAAATCTATTTCAATCAACAACAGAATAGGAGGTCATGACATGAAAAAAGGGCTGATTAGTGTTTTTGTCATTGTGATTCTCATTCTTCTAGCAGGTTGCAATGATAAGGCGACACCGGAGGAACGGTTAAAGGAATACGTGGGTCATTGGAATAATGGGAAATTCGCTGAAATGTACAGCGATTATCTAAACCAAGGGACAAAAGAAACGTTTGACACGGAAAGCTTTGTGGAACGGCAGGAGAAGTTTCAAACGGACCTCGGAATTGATGACTTGAAAGTATCTTACACGAAGCCTGCGGAAGACACGGAATGGGATACGAAACAACCGGCGGAGTTTGACATACAAGTAAAAATGGATACGATCGCTGGACCAGTGGAATTCGAAAAAACGATGACACTATTACATGAAACACATGATGAAACGGAAAACTGGTTTGTGGAATGGGATCCGTCGTTTATTTTCCCGGAGCTTGAATTAAAAGATTCAGTGGGCATATCAAGACCAAAGTCGTCACGTGGCGAAATCCTTGACCGCAATGGCAAGGCGATTGCCAAGAATGGGACTGGCTTTGAAGTAGGAATCGTGCCAGGGAAATTCACAGACGATACGAAAAAAGTAGAATTAACAAAGCTTTTGGGAATTTCTCTAGAGTATATTGACAAGCAGTTGGGTCAAGGATGGGTGAAGGACGATGTTTTTGTTCCCGTTGCTACAGTAGCGAAAAATGATCGTGTTCTACTGGACAAGCTTATTGAAATTTCGGGTATCACTTACCAGGAGACCGCAATGCGTGAATATCCGTATGGTGAATCCTTATCTCATTTGTCAGGCTATATCGGGAAGATTACCGCTGAACAATTGGCCGAGCGAGAGAAAGAGGGCTACACAGAATCGGATTTAATTGGAAGACAAGGAATGGAGCGTTTACTGGAAGATCGACTTCGTGGAGAAGATGGTGTTCGTATCTATATTAAAAAACCTGTAGCTGGTGTTGAAACGCAAATCACTGTTGCAGAAAAACCAGTAGTAGATGGTGAAGATGTTTCGTTGACAATTGATGCGGAGTTACAAAAAGCCACGTACGTTGCAATGAAAGGTGAAGCAGGCACTAGTGCAGCAGTCGATCCACATACGGGGGAAACACTCGCTCTTGTCAGTTCTCCAGGGTTTGATCCTACGGAATTCATGTTAGGCATCAGTGGAGATCGTTACAAGGAGTTATCGGAAGATCCATTGAAACCACTGTTCAATCGATTTGCGGCGGCTTATGCCCCAGGTTCGACGATAAAACCAATGACGGCGGCAATCGGATTGGAAGCTGGAACACTCAATCCGGCTGAAGGATTGACCATTAACGGGAAGAAGTGGCAAAAAGACAGCACTTGGGGAGATTACAAGGTAACGCGTGTCCATGCAGAAGCACCGAACCCGATAGACCTGAACAAAGCGCTTGTCTATTCGGACAATATCTACTTTGCACAGCAAGCACTGGATATGGGACGCGAGACATTTGTTGACGGGTTGAAGCAATATGGTTTCGGTGAGGATATTCCTTTCGCGCTTAACTTGACGTCCTCCCAGATTTCAAATGACGGACAAATCAGCTCGGAAGGTCAGCTTGCGGATACATCGTTTGGCCAGGGACAAATGTTGACAAATATCCTTCATCTTGCCTCTATGTACGAAGTCTTTCTGACGGATGGTGTGATGTACAAGCCGACCTTGTTTTTGGAGGAAGACGATGCAAAAGTGTGGAAAAAGGGACTTGTAAGTGCTGAAAATGCTGCCCTTCTTCGAAAAAACTTACGTAATGTTGTGGTCGATGGATTTGCACAGGCAGCCAATCTCCCATCAATTCCGCTTGCTGGAAAGACAGGAACGGCTGAATTGAAAGCAGCTACGGATGAAAACGGCAAGGAAAACGGATATTTTGTTGCCTATAATTCGCAAAATCCAGCGTTCATCCTGGCAATGATGATTGAAGGCGTGGAAGATAACAACGGTAGTGCCTATGTTGCAGAGTTAGTTTCAAATGCATTTGTGGCTCACGGGAATAGATGATTGAGGGAATTACGTAAAATGCGTATTATAAAAATAGCACTGAAAAAAGACTGACGCGGGAGTGAATTCGCGCCAGTCTTTTCATTTCTAATTAGACCTTTACTTAAAAGGTAAGTCTTCGTCATTTGTTTGATTGCAATGTGGAATACCCTAATAGCTGGGAAATCTCCATGGATGTTTTGTGTACTTTTTCGACCAGTTCATCATTGATACGCTCCATTGTAACCCGATTACTTGGTCCAGCGATGCTGAAGCTTGCAATCACTTTGCCCTCATAATCGAAAATCGGAGCTGCAATACAACGTATTCCTTCCTCGTGTTCAACATCATCAAGTCCGTAACCCAGCTTTCTGATACGCTTGAGTTCCTCGCGCAATTGATCTTTGCTAGTAATGGTTGTGGGGGTCATGACAACAAAGTCAGTATTATCTGCAACTTGATTAAAGTGATCCTCATCCATACCGGAGAGGAGTACCTTTCCGACACCAGTACAATACATAGGTGCCCTATTGCCAACTTTGGAATACATGCGAATGGTTTGGCTACTCTCAATTTTATCGACATAGAGGACCTCGCCCATATCTGCAATACATAAATGGATGGTTTCATTTACATCTTCAGCAAGTTCTTCTAAAAAAGGTTTTGCAATGGATATGATATTGATATTATTTATGATGTTTCGTGACAGGAATACCAATCGGTAGCCTAATTTATATTTCTCCGATTCTTGGTCTTTAATGACATAATGCATATTTATAAGTGTTGCTAAAAGTCTGTGAACAGTACTTTTCGATAAGCCGACTTTTTCAGCCAATCGAGTGATTTGAATTCCATCAGGACATTCTGATAACGCTTCCAAAAGATTGAATGCCCGTTCTAATGATTGTACATTCGACATCGTGCACCCCTTTCTGCAGTTTTAAACTTGAGCATAAAAATAGTTCAGCAAACTTATTTTTATCATAATTCCATGTGTTCACTTTGTAAAACCTTAATTTAACTTCCACAAATTAGCCTGTTGAACAATTTAAAAAACTATTGAAATTAATTTTCAACAAGCTATAATAGAATTTGTGGAACAACGTTCTGCTCTACGGAACAGAATAACTCCCTAATATAGGAAAAGTCAAGAGCATTATGCCTCTTATCTACTGTATGTCCATATTAATCTTACTTTTTATTAAACTGAATAGAGGAGTGATAAAATTTGGGAATGTTATATAAATATAGACAACAACAGGTAGAAAGTGGTAATAAAAGTGAATGAGTTATTTGACTTAACAGGGAAAGTTGCAGTTGTTACTGGTGGTAACAGAGGTCTCGGAAAAGAAATTGCACTTGGTCTAGCGAACGCAGGAGCGAATGTAGTCGTAATTGCACGAAAGATAGAAGATCATGTTATACCTGAGATTGAAAAACATGGAGTAAAGGCTGTAGGAATTGAGTTTGACTTACTGAATTTTAAAGAATACAGCAACTTACTTTCTCGGATTGTTTCCGTTATGGGGAAAATTGATATTCTTGTCAATAATGCAGGTGTTCAAAAACGCCATGATTCCGTTGACTTTCCAAAGGAAGATTGGGATTTTGTAATGGACGTCAATGCAAATGCTTCATTTTTCCTTTGTCAGACTGTTGGCGCACACATGCTGAAAAACGGTTCTGGGAAAATAATAAACATGGCATCTTTGCTATCGTTTCAAGGTGGTTTGAGAGTACCGGCATATGCAGCTAGTAAGGGAGCGGTTATGCAATTTACAAAAGCGCTTTCCAATGAATGGGCTCATCAAGGTGTAAATGTGAATGCAATAGCTCCTGGTTATATGGATACGGAAATGAACACAGCTCTAATCGCGGATGAGACTAGAAACCGACAAATTCTTGAGCGTATCCCTTCAGGAAGATGGGGAAAACCGAGTGATATGCAAGGAACAGTCATTTTTCTCGCATCAAGTGCCTCGGATTATGTTCATGGAATTACAATTCCGGTTGATGGTGGATGGTTAGGGAGATAATCTTGCCAAATGTCATATCAAATAGATTTGATTTAAGGTCCTGAATGCAAGAGCTTACTTTTAGGAAGTGGCATAGTGTTGTATGCCAACAAACTATTTGGTGGTATTACTGAAAGCGTTATCAATGTAGCCTAGTAGAGAACGTCAAGCTGAAGTTTTTTTAATGTCTTAGTTGTAACCGGTTACATGCATAATAAAAGAAGTTATTGGTTGAAAATGATTCGAAATGGTGCAATGAGTGTGTTGCGCGGTAGGTTGTAAAAAATAATTATCGAAATTAAAGGGAGTTTTATAAATGAAAAAGATTGTTACTTTATTCGTAATAGCAATGATGGTATTAGTTCTCGCAGCATGTGGTGGAAAAGAAAAAGGCGGCGATGAGGGAGAAGTCAAAACAATCCGTGCCGGTATCGGTTTAAATGATCAACATCCACAATTTAAAGCATTAGTAAAATTCAAAGAAATTGTTGAAGAAAAAACAGAAGGCAAAGTTAAAGTGGAAACGTATCACAGTGGCCAGCTTGGTGATGACCGTTCAATGACTGAAGCATTACAAATTGGTTCTCAAGAAGTAACAATTCCTTCTACAGCACCATTAGCAAACTTTGTTCCTGAGTTCAGTATTTTCGATTTCCCGTTCCTATTCCCGAATGAAGAAGTAGCGGACGCGGTATTGGATGGAGAAGTTGGGCAAAAAATTCTTGATAAATTAGAAGACCAAAATTTAGTGGGACTTGCTTATTGGGAAAACGGTTTCCGTGATGTAACAAACAGCGTACGTCCAATCGCAACAGCAGCGGATTTCAAAGGTTTGAAACTACGTACAATGGAAAATGAACTTCACCTTGAAGCATTCAAAGCGCTAGGTGCAAACCCAACTCCAATGGCACTAGGTGAATTATTTACAGCGATGCAACAAGGTACAGTTGATGGACAAGAAAACCCAGTTCCGACAATTTACCTGCAAAAGTTCTATGAAGTTCAAGATCATGTATCTAACACACACCATATTTACAGCCCATTCGTATTCTTAATGAGCAAATCATTCTTCGACGGATTAACTGAAGATCAACAAGTAATCGTCAAAGAAGCAGCATTAGAAGCAGGTAAGTATGAAAGAGAATTAAACCGTGAAGCAAATAAACAAAACTTAGAAGACCTTAAAGAAACTGGTATGACATACACTGAAGTTACACCGGAAGCTCGCCAGGAAATGGTGGATCTTGTACAACCTACTATTGATAAGTATGCTGAAAAAATCGGCAAAGATGCTGTCCAAGAAGTATATGATGCAATTGAGGAAGCTTCTAAGTAATATCAAATTAACGGCTTTGAGAGGAAACATTCCTCAAAGCCGTTTTTTATAAAAACATCACAGATAGATATTACATACACTAATGTCCTACCTGCTAGAAGGTGTCTGTCCATAATTAGATGTCAAAAAATTCTGAATGAAGAGGAGATCAAAATGAAAATCCTAAGATGGTTAGATCGACATATTGAAGAGACCTTGTTAATAATCTTTTCTGCCATTATGGTAGCCGTTATTTTTTTACAAGTAGTGATGAGACAATTTGATAGTTCATTGTCATGGTCTGAAGAGTTGGCACGCTACGCCTTTATTTGGTTGGTTTACATTGGAATTAGTTACGGTGTGAAGAAAGATAGACACATAAAAGTGGATGTTGTTCTGCTATTACTTAAAGATAAAGGGAAAATCATTTTATCTATTATTTCTAATTTACTTGTTGTGGTTTTTGCACTTTTTGTTATCCGATATGGCTATGATATTGCATCGCAGTTATTGAGTTTTGGTCAAAAATCTCCAGCAAACCAGATTCCGATGGGATTGGTATACATGGCTACCCCAATCGGTATGGGATTAACACTTATTAGACTTATTCAAAACTTGATTAAACAGTTCAAAGCCTTACGAGGTGATTTTATTGTCGATACAGAAGCAGAAAAAATTTAGGTTAATCCCGGAATGAATCATCTAGGAGGTATATAAAATGACTATTGCAGTATTATTTGGTAGTTTTGCGCTTTTGTTATTACTCACTGTGCCAATCGGAATTGCTATTGGTTTATCGACACTCGTTACGATTATGTACTCTGGTACTCTACCAGTAGAATTCTTGGCGAAGGAATTGGTTACATCGGTTGACTCTTTCCCCTTGATGGCAGTTCCATTCTTTATCCTTGCAGGAGAAATTATGGGTAAAGGTGGAATATCTGAAAGGTTATTTAATGTAGCAAACGCACTTGTAGGTAATAGAACGGGCGGTTTCGCGATTGCAACCATTGTTACATGTATGTTCTTCGCGGCCATTTCAGGCTCAGGCCCTGCAACCGTTGCCGCAATTGGCGGAATTATGATTCCAGCTATGGTACGTCAAGGGTATGATATAAAGTTTGCGACAGCTGTCGTGGCTTCAGCCGGATCCATCGGGGTTATTATCCCACCAAGTATTCCAATGGTTATCTATGGGGTAACTGGAAGTGTATCGATCGGTGATTTATTCATCGCCGGTATCATTCCTGGGATTTTAGTTGGTCTTTCAATGATGATTTGGGCTTATATTTATTCGAAGAAAAAAGGCTATAAAGGGTTGGATGAACCGACTTCTATGAAGAAAATCGGAAAAGCAACCTGGGACGCAAAATGGGCTATGTTAATACCAATCATTATTTTAGGTGGAATATACGGAGGTATTTTCACTCCAACAGAAGCGGCTGTTGTAGCTGTAGTATACGGTCTATTTGCAGCCATGATTTTGTATCGTGAACTTAAAATCAAAGACCTTGCTAAAGTGGTTACGGATTCAGCTTTAACGACGGCAACGGTATTGATTATTGTTGGTACGGCAAATGCCTTTGGACGACTATTGACGATTGAACAAATTCCGAATCAAATTGCGGAAGGATTATTGTCTGTCTCAACAGAGCCAATCGTCATTATCTTGTTGATTACTGTTCTATTATTAATTGTTGGAATGTTCATGGACACACTTGCAGCGATTATTATCTTAACGCCAATCCTTTTGCCAATCGCAATTGAAATCGGTTATGATCCGGTTCACTTTGGTATTTTGATGGTTGTTAACTTGGCAATCGGATTCTTCACACCTCCAGTAGGCGTAAACTTGTTTGTTGCTTCAGGAATTTCCGGCGTGTCAATAGAAGCCTTATCACGCGCAGTTTTGCCATTCCTATTTGCAATGTTAATTAGCTTACTATTCTTAACATTTATTCCGAAACTAGTATTATTATTTCTTTAAAGTAGATTAGGAAGTGTATGATGAAAACTTTAGATGTATTTACGTTTGGTGAAACAATGGTTCTTTTTCAGCCAGAACAAATGATGTCGCTAGAATATGTGCATCACTTTCCAAAGCGCATTGGTGGTGCCGAGTCGAATGTAGCCATCGGATTGACCAGACTGGGCCATTCTGTCGGATGGTTCAGTAAACTGGGGGATGATCCATTTGGGCGTTACATTCAGAAATATGTCCGCGGGGAAGGTGTCGATACCTCTTCTTGCCTCTTTACAGAGAAGGCGCCGACTGGACTAATATTTAAAGAGCAATTATCCCCAGAGGACATGAATGTCTATTATTATCGAAAAGATTCTGCTGCGAGTTTGATGGAACCTGAAGATTTGGATGAAGCGTCCATCGCTCAGGCAAAAGTCCTGCACATCAGCGGGATTACACCGGCATTAAGTGAAACTTGCTATCACACGGTGATGAAAGCGATTGAAATCGCTAAACAGAACGACACGCTGATTGTCTTCGACCCTAATCTGCGTTTGAAGCTTTGGACGGCGGAAACGGCGAAAAGAGTATTTAACGAGATTGCGGCTAACGCAGATGTCATCCTTCCTGGACTTGATGAAGGTCAATTAATGACTGGAAAGACAGAAGTAGAAGAAGTTGCGGAAGCTTTAATGGGGAATGGCAATAAAACCATCATCATCAAGCTAGGCAGTAAAGGTGCCTATTTGCATACAAAAGACGAAAAAGCATACATTGATGGATTCCCTGTCAAACAAATCGTTGACCCAGTTGGTGCAGGAGATGGCTTTGCTGCGGGAATTATCAGTGGAATTTTGCGGGAAGAACCGCTCCACAAAGTGGTAAGACGAGCAAATGCAGTTGGTGCAATGGTAGTGGGTGTTAGTGGCGATGTAGAAGGATTGCCAACCTTCGCTGCTGTCGAACAATTCATGCAACCAGCTGGAATCGTACGAGATGTAAAACGCTAATTCAAAGGAGAAATCGTTCATGAAGAAGTGGGAAGATTTAATTCGCCTGAAAGAATCAGGCCTTATCGCTGTTATTCGTAGACCAAAAAAATCCCAGATCCATTACATTGCGGAAGCGCTTGTAGAGGGTGGTACAGGTGCTCTGGAAATAACACTTGATACACCGGGCGCATTGGAAATGATCAGAGATTTAAAAGAAAAATATAATGATCGAGTGCTAGTAGGTGCAGGGACTGTATTGGATGCAGTCTCAGCGAAAAGCGCGATTGATGCAGGTTCAGACTTTATTTTCTGTCCAAGCTTCGATATCGAAACCATTCAGATGGCCAACCGCTATGGAAGAATTTCGATTCCAGGAGTCATGACACCGACTGAAATTGTTCAAGCATACTCAGCGGGGGCTGATTTGCTGAAGATTTTCCCAGGAGCTGCTCTTGGTGAAAATTACATCAAAGATTTACAAGGTCCCCTAGGCCATATTCCAATGATGCCGACCGGTGGTGTAAGCCTCGACAATGTCGAAACATTCATCAAAAATGGTGCTGTGGCTGTTGGAGCCGGCGGATCATTAGTGGATGGCAAAGCGGTTGCTGAAGAGCGTTATGAAGTGCTGACGGAGATTTCCAAAGAGTTCATTAAACGAATTCAAAATGCAAGAAGCTAGAAGGAAATTGCAAAATGTCCGTTTATCGGGGACAAGCGCTGAAACAAGGCGCTTTTTGCTTTTTTCACCAACACGAAATGTCTACAGCTGAAAAGAATTACAAAATATTAAACTAGAATAGTGAGGTTTTAACATGAAAATCACCAAAATGGAAACATTTATCGTTCCACCAAGATGGCTATTTTTGAAAATCGAGACAGACGAAGGGATTTCAGGTTGGGGCGAGCCAATTGTAGAAGGACGTGCCGGCACAGTACAAGCTGCTGTTGAAGAACTAAGTGACTATTTGATTGGTAAAGATCCACGCAGAATCGAAGATTTATGGCAACTGATGTACCGATCAGGTTTTTACCGTGGAGGCCCAATTTTAATGAGTGCTATTTCAGGAATCGACCAGGCGCTGTGGGATATCAAAGGGAAATACCATAATGCACCTGTCGCTGACCTAATGGGAGGAGCTTGCCGCGATTCTGTCCGTGTCTATTCATGGATTGGTGGAGACCGCCCGAACGATGTAGGAAAAGCAGCATCTGAAGCTGTTGAAGCTGGTTTTACTGCTGTCAAAATGAATGGGACGGAAGAGCTTCAGTATATCGATTCATATGAAAAAGTTGACCAAGCGGTTGCAAGAATTGCGGCTGTACGTGAGGCTGTTGGCGATTATATCGGAATTGGAATTGACTTCCATGGCCGTGTCCATAAACCGATGGCTAAAATCTTGGTTAAAGAACTGGAACAATTCAGACCAATGTTCATCGAAGAACCGGTATTACCTGAGAATAACGAAGCACTTCGCGACATCGCGCGTGTGACCAATATTCCAATTGCTACTGGCGAAAGAATGTTCTCTAAATGGGATTTCAAAAAGATTTTACAAGATGGGTACGTAGATATCATTCAACCGGATCTATCGCATGCTGGTGGGATCACGGAATGTAAGAAAATCTTTGCGATGGCTGAAGCATATGACGTGGCAGTCGCTCCACATTGCCCACTTGGACCAATCGCGTTGGCATCTTGTTTGCAAGTTGACGCAACATCCCATAACGTCTTTATCCAAGAGCAAAGCTTAGGCATTCACTACAACCAAGGCAGTGATCTACTAGATTACTTGAACGACAAAAAAGTCTTCGAGTACAAAGAAGGTTATGTGGATATGCTGAAAAACCCTGGGCTTGGCGTTTCAATAAATGAAGAATTTGTCCGCGAACAAGCAAAAATTAGTCATAACTGGAAAAACCCAGTATGGCGACATAAAGATGGCTCTATTGCGGAGTGGTAATAAATGACGATTTTTATTCAAGTCGTTTTACCTGTACTGCTGATATTTTTAGCGGGATATGGACTTCAACGGTGGAAAAGGCTTGATATAAAAGTCCTTTCCACTGCTGCACTCTATATTTTCACTCCTATGTTAGTCATTCAGACTTTTTACCGCACCGAACTAGATAAGCAATATCTCAATATGCTTATGTTTTCAATCATCTTAATGGTTGTCTTGATTTTAATTTGTAAAGTGTATTGTTATTTCCGGAAGCATGACCGTTCGACTGAAAGCGGTCTTATATTGGCGACAGCTTTTATGAATTCTGGGAATTACGGTGCCCCTATCGTCTTATTTGCATACGGTGAGAAGGCTTTTGTTTATGCAGTTTCCTTATTGGTCCTGCACGCCATTTTGATGAATTTCTTTGGAATTTACTATGCTGCCAGAGGAAATGACGGTGCCAAAACGGCATTGAAAGCTGTGAGAGAAATGCCAGCAACCTATGCAGTCCTTATCGCCATTTTGATAAAACTGCTGGATATCCAAATTCCTGATAACCTCATGTCTGCCATAGACTTATTGGGACCAGTAACCATTCCGTTAGTCATGTTGATATTAGGAATGCAACTTGCGGAAATCAATTTGGCCAAATTGCAATGGGAGAAAATTTCCATTGCGGTCTTAATTCGACTGTTCCTTTCACCAGCCATCGCCCTTGGAATTGTCTGGCTGATGCCTATGGATCCAGTTCTGGCTAAAGTGCTGATTTTGACCGCAGCAATGCCGTCTGCAGCAAATACGGTCATCTTTGCCGTCCAATACGATACCGAGCCTGATTTGGTTTCGAGTATCACGCTGATTACAACGTTAATCAGCATATTTACAGTTACACTAATGTTGTTTTTCTTAGGGTAACCAAGTGTAAACTTAAGGAGTGAAATAAAGTGAGCCAATTTAAAGTAGTTGTTACAGATTATGAATACAGTTCTTTCGTACCGGAAGAAGAAGTATTGAACAAGCTTGGGATCGAGCTTACATTTGCACAATGCAAAACGGAAGAAGATGTGATTGAAGCATGTAAAGATGCTGATGCTTTAATTAATCAATATGCACCGATTTCACGTAAAGTCATCGAAAAACTTGAAAAGTGCAAAGTTATTTCACGTTATGGTGTAGGGTTTAATACAATTGATGTGGAAGCGGCAACAGAAAAAGGAATCATCGTTGGAAATGTAACGGATTATTGCCTGGATGAAGTATCAAACCATGCAATGGCCTTGATTCTTTCAAATGCCCGCAAAGTAACATTGTTGAATAATGCTGTGAAAAACGGCAACTGGGATTTTAAAGTGGCTGTGCCGATTTTCCGACTCAAAGGACGCACTCTTGGTCTCGTTGGATTCGGGAATATTCCACAAACAGTTGCGAAAAAAGCCCAAGCATTCGATTTAAAGGTCATTGCTTATGATCCATTTGTATCGGAAGAAGTTGCGGCAAGCAAAAACGTGGAGTTAGTGACTCTTGATGAGCTTTGCGAACGCTCGGATTTCATTTCCGTTCATGTGCCGTTAAATCAACATACGGAAAAAATGATTAGCCACGAACAATTTGATAAAATGAGAAAAGAAGCGTTCATTATCAATACGGCGCGCGGTCCAATCATTGACGAACAAGCATTGATTGAGGCATTGCAAGAAGGAAAAATTGCAGGAGCTGGACTGGACGTTCTTGAAACTGAACCAATCAATCCAGACAACCCATTGTTGAAAATGGACAATGTCATCATCAACCCCCATTCAGCTTTTTATTCGGTTGAAGCCGAATTGGAGTTAAAACGAAAAACAGCCGAGAATGTTGCGGATGTACTGTCTGGTTATTATCCAACTTACCTTGTCAACAGAGCGGTCAAAGAAAAGGTAAGCCTAAAAGACAAACAGTAGGGCGCCAGTTCTTTATTTGCCAATTAAAGGAGGAAAATTGATGGAAAAGAGCAGCACTAAAAATATTATTGTCCATATATCCGACAACGTGACAATTGTTGAAGTTAGTAAAGCCACACAAAAGTTTGAATCCGAAATCTATCTCAAAAAAAATGTGAATGGCACAATTCATGAAATCAATTTAAAGAGTTTCCTTGGCTTAATTACTTTACAGTTGCGTAATGGTGATCAACTGACTGTTCGTACTGTCGGAGAAGATTGTGAAGAAGCAATGGCAGATGTAGTTCAATATCTTTGCCAATCATAAGGGAGTGGCAAGATGTCAAATCAAGTCGATTCATATAAGAAAATAGCAGGTGAAAAAGCGGTTGAATACATCGAAGACGGCATGGTAATCGGATTGGGTTCAGGATCAACTGTCTATTGGACCTTAAAGAAACTCGGTGAATTAGTTGAACAAGGATTGAATGTCAAAGGCATTCCGTCTTCTTTACGGACAGAGGGTTGGGCAAAAGACTTCAATATTCCTCTCACGGATTTTTCCGAGGTTCGAGTTCTTGATTTGGCAATTGATGGAGCTGATGAAATTGATCCGAATTTCAACCTTACCAAAGGCGGCGGAGGTTCTCTTGTAAGGGAGAAAATTGTCAACGCCCATGCGAAGAAGCTAATTATCATTGCCGACCAATCAAAAATGGTAGACGAGTTAGGTAAATTTCCTTTGCCAGTTGAAGTGCTTCCTTTTGGATGGCAGCTGACGGCTGAGAAAATTGCCGAACTAGGGGCCACACCTGTATTACGGGAAAGAGACGGAAGCGTCTTTGTTTCCAATAATGCAAACTATATTCTGGATTGCGAATTCAACTCCATTCCCGATCCAGAGAAACTTCATCACAGCTTAAAGCAACTCCTTGGAGTCGTGGAAACCGGCTTATTCGTCAATATGACGGATACGGTCATCCTTGCCGGAGCTGAAGGCGCGAAAGTGATTGATAAATAATAATATCATATACAAAGAATCCAGTAGCCGAGTGGTTACTGGATTTTTTTGTGTAGGAAAGAGTGAATTTGAGGGGGAAAATGGGTGAATGGGAATAAACCTAAGTTGAACGGGAATAAACGGGTTTCAAAAGGAATAAAGGAACGGCGAACGAGAATAAACAAAAATGA
>Ga0209013_10003460_pt1 | contig 14035 bp, 10 predicted proteins | sample Cruoilmetagenom2_FD_187291 | JGI IMG/M metagenome (GOLD analysis project Ga0209013, IMG submission 187291) | Oil polluted marine microbial communities from Coal Oil Point, Santa Barbara, California, USA - Sample 2 (SPAdes) (version 2) | ecosystem: Environmental > Aquatic > Marine > Oil seeps ... | reverse complement strand
CGCCGTGTAGGCGGCACCCAACAGCATCAAACCATGGGTGGGGGTCATGTGGAACGTGAAGGGGATCAGCAGGGCCACCGCCATGGTCGGCGACAGGCCTGGAGTTGCGCCTAACAACAGACCGCCAATTGTCCCACCACAAAGAATGGCCATTGACGTCAGCGTGAACACAGGCCCGAAATGCTGCAAAAATTCCACGGTGCCAACACCCCAATACTGTTCCTATGCGAACAGTCGATACATTTGAATTTGAACCACTTGTCGCCTGGTGCACTTTAATGCAGCACTATGAAAAAGATTTCGCAACCATTTTCATTTTTGCATCGCAACTCCGAGCAACGCTGGCCTCTTAAAAACTACCGAAACATACACCTGGCAAGCCCTAGACCGAGACACGTTCCCTTGCTGAGCCGAGAAACATCTATGAAAACGGCGTTGCAAATACTTTCATTTTCAGATGATCCGTGATGTAGTTGCGGCATGGCACGAAGAGCGCTCAGAGAAGGTCTGCCGGGCATTGTCGATGTCGCATCAGCGGCAGGCGTCTCTCCGGCCACGGTTTCGCGCTACTTCAACGCCCCCGAGAAAGTGAAAGAGGCCACCCGCAACCGTATCGCTGCATCGGTCAGCAAGCTGGGCTATGTTCCGCACGCAGCTAGCGCACTGGGACCACAAGCAAGCGGCACCGTCGGTCTCATCGTTCCGACGATCGACAACGCGATCTTCGCCGAAATGATCCAGGAGTTCTCGATCACGCTCTTCCGGCACGCACGCACCATGCTGATCGCCGCGCACGGTTATGACCTCGCCCGCGAGTCGATCCTCACCGAATCCCTCCTGCAGCACCGCATCGACGGAATTGCCCTGATCGGCTTGGAGCACACTGAACAAACCAATTTGCAACTTGCGAAGGCTAACATCCCAGCAGTCATGCTCTGGAATTACCGCAACCGCCAAGAACGACCCTGCATCGGGATCGACAATCGCGAAGCGGGCCGGACCGCAGTCCAGCATCTGTTGGAGTTTGGACACCGGGACATCTTGTTCTTGCTCGCCGAACCCCGCGCGAATGATCGCGCTGCCGATCGCCGGGCGGGAGCTTTAGCTGCCATGAAAGCGGCAGGCATTTCCGTTCCACCAGAACAACGAATCATTTGCCCTTATGAAATTCAGGCCTGCAAGGACATCGTTATCGAGGCTCTGTCACGGACGCCGCGCCCGACCGCTGTATTCGCAACCAACGATGTGATTGCACACGGTGCGCTATTTGCGGCCCTCGCTCTTGGAATCTCCGTCCCCAACGAACTCTCCATCATCGGCATCGGTGATTTCCGCGGATCCTCGTCAGTGGAGCCGGGGCTAACAACCTTGCGGGTGCCTGCGTGCCGGATCGGCCGGCGGGCAGCCGAAGTCCTGGTCGAAATGATAACCTGGCCCAGCGCCACACTCGAACGCGATCACAAATACGAGGTCGAGCTTGTCGTGCGCGGCTCAACAGGCCCGCCCAGAATGTGGCGGCGTAAATAGCGTCGAAACCAGCGATCTTGTTGCGCAACGCTGCCGTCTCCGTTCAACATCCCCTTGCGGGTGTGATACGAGCCCGCTGGCATCAAACCGATCATTAATCTATGTAGGCCCGCACCGGGAGAACGAACACAACGAGCGGTTCAACGAAACGCTGCGCAGCAAACTCCTCAACTCCAACCGATTCGTAACGACCAGACGAAATCAGCTTGAGATGCGCGCGCCGGTGCCCGGGCACTTTCTCGAGAAACGCAATTCAAATCGCCGACACATAGGGGACTGGAAGAACAAAAAACTGGCTCTCCTCCAGGGGGCCAAGGACACGCGAAGCCGTCCGCATTGATAATTAACGTCCACCTCCTGAATCACGTCTTCTCTCCAACTTCTCGGCGTCTGCATGTGTTGGGCAAGTATTATCCACATCCGCCAGCCTAACAGCGGGTCCTCACCCCGCGTTTTCGTTGCGAAATAACCACTTACTTAGTCTGACGAAGCAGACGATCTACCTTAATCGATCGACACCCTCCGCCACTCGCTGCTAACGGAATTTCTGTTCAATTTAGATTTTTCCGACTGTCATCGAGGTTAGCTCGCAGGAGGCATTTTAATGAAGCGTCTGGGATATTTGCCTCCAACAGCACTCGCCGCACTGCTCTTGCATCCTGCCTGGCCCAGCTATGCAACCGATCGGTTTGACTACGGAGCCGGTGCCGCACTCCCAGCCGTTTCAGGTCGCAACGGTAAGATCGCTGCAGGTGGCGGCGGTTTTGACGACAACGGCTTCGGGTTTGTCGAAGGCTCATTCTCTCTTCCAGTTTCTCAAAGCATCGGCTTTCAAGCCGACGGATTGGGCGGCGGATCGAGCGAGGGTGGCATTGCCGGCGGCGGAGCGCATTTGTTCTGGCGCGATCCTTCAACCGGACTTGCCGGTGTTTACGGTGGGGTCACGTGGGCAGACGCTTCTGTACAGGACTACACTCATTTCGCGGTCGGCTTTGAAGGACAGGCTTACTTGGGTCGCGTGTCCGTTGAAAGCGTACTCGGCTATGAGGGCGGCCATGATGTCGAGAAGGGCTTCTTCGCGATCGGCGACCTTGCCTATTACCCAGTCGATGATCTTAAGCTCTATGCAGGCGTTCGATACATTCAAAAGGACGTCTTAGGCGCCGGCGGAATCGAGTACCAGTTGCAGTCCTCATCGTCTTTCGGATCGGGATTAGCGCTGTTTGGCGAGGGCCGTGTGCACGACGACGACCGGTGGCAGGCCTGGGGTGGGATCAGGTTCTACTTTGGCGAGAACAAGTCGCTCATTCGCCGCCACCGCGAGGACGACCCTGGAAACATCAACAAAGAGTTTCTGTTCGATGTGAATAGCGGAACCGGTGGTGTTCCAATCAACACAGGCAACAGCAGTGGCAACACCACACCGCCTGCAGAGCCCAAGCCTCAGCCAGAGCCTCAACCCGAGCCCCAGCCTGAACCCGATACTGAACCAACCTAAGATATACGCCAGCTATCGTTGCTCAAGTAACTGGATGGCATTCTCGAGAGAACCCGCTCCGCGACATTTCCAGCAATTGCTAAAGACGGATTCTGAGCGGATCCAATGGACCGAAGCGTCTTAATTATAGGTCACTCGCCAACGGGTTTGAACTCGCGAACAAAATCTTCGCGCTTCCCATTCGCCTTTGCAGGGATACCTTCGACTTGGACGAAACGAACGTCAGTCTCATAACCAACTGATGCAATGACTTCCTTGGTCATCTGTGCCTCATTAGGCAGGACGATCCGATCGGGGTCGGACTTGTAGCGCACCTCGATCAACCTCGGATTAATCTGCGCAATCTGCACTGCAAGAGCCCCAAGATGCATCCGTGCGGTAGTAATGAACCCGCGCTCCGGCCGATAGAGATCGCCGTCTGGACGTTGAAAGAGATTGCTAGTACGACCAAGAATTCGTGAAATCGTCGCATGCGGGCGACCACAGGCGCAGTTTGGCATTGGACACGCTTCGTCCCCAACCTCGTAACGAATTCTTGGCATGGCATAGCCATACAGAGGCGTCACGAGGACGCGGCCGATCACATTTAGTCCAACAGCACGACCTAGAGAGTCGACTATGTCCAACCGGTTGATCTCTTCACTAACGTGATAGTGCCGCGACTGCGGGCATTCCACAGCCATGTTCCCGAGTTCCTCCGCCGAGTACATAGAGCTTGGAACAACGCCGAAAAAGTCCTCTATGACGTCATCGATCTCCACCGTGCGGGTTTCCCCGAACATATTAAAACCATTCAGCGTATAGCTCGGAGACAAGCCGCGCCGACGGTATTCATTCACCAATGAAAGGCCAATCCGGGGGTTAGACGAAATGTAGCCGGGCTTCATATCTTCAAGCCAGTCGACTTGTTCAGCGATCGGCGACTGAGCGTTAAGGCTGACGTGTCTTCCCGCTATGTCCAATGTTCTATACACGTACCCCCAATATTTGCCTTCGCTGCTACGCTTCGCATTTGGACGCCTTATGCGACGCGAGACCAAAGAGGCAACATACCCCGTTGGATCAAATCCGTGCCATCGATGAAACCGATGCACGATCGCGGCGGACACGAGCGCTTCAGTGCCTGTCACCAACGCAACGACCGGCTCACCGGTCGAGCCGGAGGTCCTTGCATTCATAGCAAGACCAAAGCTTTCCGGAACGTCAGTGCTTGTCAGCGCCTCTTTATTCTGGATGACCTCCTGGCGGGTGAGGATCGCAACCTCGTCCCAGCGCTCCAGCGAAAAGCGATCCTGACGATCGAAGAGCACGTCCAGCCGCTCACGGTAAAACGGAACGGTCTTGCGCGCATGACGACACAGGCGTTCCAGCAAGGATGCCTGATAGCGGCTCATCTCTTCGCGGCTATCGCCCTCACAAGCATCCAAAACTCGGATGTATTCCAAGGTAATCTGTCGTAAATCCATCGATATAATGTTTGGTTTATCCAGTAGGCCAAGTTCAGCTCGGTGAAACATGAGCGGTCTCATTTCCAATGTATATCGGCTGCATGTCGGCGGATAGCTCGTGGTGAGCGTTGAGCTGCAAACGGTCGACCCACCAATGCACAGTTGCGGCGCTGCGATGGGCAAATGGCAGTTCAAACGTCTGAGTAGCCCCTATTCCATCGGCTCGTTGAACGACGACCGCGCACCCCAATCAAATCACAGATTACACTCGATGGGATCAGCTCGAATGGTAAGTGTTCAGAACACAGCCGAAGCGATCAAATTATCGGATTCTGAAACCACGTAGTCTTTGGGAACCACCTCGGTATCGTGACCAAGCGTTGGCGCAGCTTTTGCCCTGGGATTAGAAAGTCCCAATAAAAAGCTGCCAGAGATCTCATCCTTGGCGAGACGCACTTCGGCGATTCAGTTTATACTCCATCGTCTTACGATGCAGTCTGGAGTCGTGCGCAGGCCCACTCCGGCGTCCATATGGGTCTGCAAGTGAGTAGCGCATGTGAAACTAGCTAAAGCAAACAGGATACATGCAATGGCTCACATTTCTAACGAGGCTCTGGTTGCCACGGCACTGCTAATCACGGCCATTGTCGCCTTTCTCTTTGGACTATCATTCTTTAAAGCAGCCGTGGTGCTTTGCTTGATCTGTCCCAGCTTGAGCCTGCTGCGGTCCAATTTTCGTTGGCGTGAAATGAAGCGGGCAAATCCGAAGTTCCTCGCCCTTCAATCTGGTGATGATGAAGTCAATACCGGGCGCATTTGGCACCACTATCTTGCCCATAAACGGTACGCAGAAACCATCGCACGAGACAGCGAAGAGCGCTAGTCGACACCGAACCAGTTGATGACATGTTGATGTGCAGGCTTGACGTGACGTGCGACGCGAAAGTTATGCTCCATGCTCACTCAAAGGGAGGCTAACTTGCAGCTAAAATATGAAACTCAGCTTGGAGGTAGGATCTTATTCGGCGTAATTGGTCTCCTTGCCATCGCGGCATTTGCTGCCGATTGGACCTGGTTGTCTGGCCTTTTGATGGTGCTCGGTTTTACTGTGATGGAACCAAAGCATCTCGCCTAGCGGCCAAAACGGCTCACCTAACGGATTGTGCGGAAAATAATGATGAGCATGAACTTGCAAGCGGCTCCCGCCGTCTTCTTTGTGGGCATCGCCGTCACATATCCTGCGGCCACGATATTCCTCAGGGATAGGGCGAAGTAAAAACGTACGCACCTCAAAATACCAGCTGCAAGCGCCTGCGCCGGCCCGCCTCGCACCGTCGCGCTCCACCTGGTGGCGTGCTCCGCCAAGCCCAAGTCATGCGATTATGGTGTATTTATTGCGTGATCTGACCGATGCGCGCCGAGGCCCTAGGAAAACCGAGCGTCAATTCTGATGGCCGTGGGTTAAATTTTGTTACTGAACGGCGTCTCTCAAAGCGCTGCAGCGTTAGCCTCCCGACTAAAGGTAAGATGTAATGTTCCGGCGCCTATCTGACTTGAAGTGTTTTATGGCAACCGCAGTCGCATACTTTGGATGCGCGGTTGGACACCATGCGATTGCCACGGAGCCAGGCTCGCCCCCTCCCCAATCCACTTCCGCAGAAGCATCGCCCGAGTTCTATAAAGACATCGCACCGATCCTGATACGCAAGTGCGTCACCTGCCATGCTTGCTATGATGCGCCATGCCAACTTGTGATGACCGCGCCGGAGGGGCTTGCCCGCGGAGCAACCAAGCACGGGGCTTACGATTCCGAACGATTATCACCAGCAACGCCGACGCGATTGTTCGTTGATGCACAGCGAACTGTGGACTGGCGAAAGCTTGGCTTTTTTTCCGTTTTGGGCGGCACGCGCCTTGGCCAACGCTCCGATACATCATCGCTCATGAGCATGCTCAGACTTGGTCATGCAAACCCGTTCGAGCCAAACAAGAAGGTACCCTCTCATGTTGAATTTGGGCTGCATCGTAAAAATGCCTGCCCCTTGCCCTCGGAGTTTACCAGCTACGCAGCACTTCGCCCCGAACAGGGAATGCCTCTCGCAACAACCGGTCTCACCGACCGCGAGTATGAACTTATCGAGACTTGGGTGGCAGACGGTGCACGCGTCACAGTCAAAGAAGTAAAGCCTACGGCACTCGAACGAGAGATGATTAAGTCCTGGGAGACGTTCCTAAACCAGTCGGACACACGCACTGCCTTGATTGCACGCTATCTCTTCGAACACCTATTCCTCGCGCACCTCTATTTCGATGCGGCCGGCAATGGCAATTTCTTTGTGTTGGAGAGATCCCGCACGCCACCTGGAGAACCGACCCACCCCGTGGCGAGCCGGCGACCGAACGACGATCCTGCCGGCCGCTTCTATTACCGCATGCGTCTACTCAATGAGACGCTGGTCCACAAAACCCACGTCACATACTATGCCGGTCGAGAAAAACTGGAACGAATCAAAGAGCTCTTTCTCACCAGCAACTGGTCCGCCGGAGCCCTTCCTCTTTACGGAGCTGCCAACGCTGCAAATCCGTTCGAAACCTTCCGTGCAATCCCGGCAAAGGCGCGATACCAGTTTCTACTCGACAACGCAGAGTTCTTCGTTCGCTCCTTCATCCGCGGTCCCGTATGTCGTGGACAGGCTGCAACGGACGTCATCCGGGATCACTTTTGGGTTCTGTTTCAACGTCCGGCTTCCGATCCCTTTATCTCAAACTCCGAGTATCAAGATGCGGCTATCCCATTGCTAGGCTTGCCCGGCGAGGACGATAACTTGTGGCAGGCTGGTCCCGAATGGTTGCGGTACCGTGACGCCCGCCAATCCTATCTCGAAAAGCGTCGAACCGAATATCAAAAACAGTCGCCACTGGGTCCATCGCTTGAAGATATTTGGGATGGCCAAGGGCGCTACCGTGGAGCTCTACTCACCGTATTCCGCCACTTCGACAATGCGTCCGTCGTTCACGGGTTTGTTGGCAACTACCCAAGCACCATGTGGGTTATGGACTACGCAATCCTGGAGCGAACATATTATGGCTTGGTGGTGAACTTCGATGTTTTTGGAAATGTTGCACACCAACTGCAGACAAGGCTCTACTTCGATCTAATCCGTCGAGAATCGGAGCTCAACTATCTACGTTTCTTGCCACCCGACATCCGCGAGGTGACTCGCCTTTCTTGGTACCAGGGACTTGCATCACTCCGACTGGAGCTGACCTATGCCAAAGCCGACACAACCACACCGACACGAGTCAAGTATCGATCCCCTCAGCCACGAAGAGAGTTTGCTGACCAAGTTCTCAAGCGCCAAAAGGGCCCTGCCGGTAGGCATGACCCGATAAACCGATGCCTTGATGGACCGTGCAAACCAATGCGCGAAGTGTTTCCGCATCAGGTCGAAGTTGAGGAGGCGCTGAGGAGGCTGGTCGGGAAGCCTTTGAGTAAGGCACCGTACATAGCAAACCTCCCCGACATCACTCTACTCACCGTCGAGTTGATCAACGGGATGAGCCAAGTCTATTCCATCATTCGAAACCGGGCCCACACTGATGTGGCCTTCATTATGTACGAAGACCTCAGACTTGAGCCGGAAAAGGATAGCTTGACTATCATTCGCGGCGTGGCGGGCAGCTATCCAAACTTTATGTTTCGCGCGAAATCTGAGCAGTTGGAAGCATTCACAAAAGAGCTTTTGGCGAGCCGAAGCCCGATAGAATTCGACGTATTCGTAAAAAAATGGGGCATCCGCAGAACACACCCCGAATTCTGGCAAATCTTACATGGTGTGACCGAGTATCTGAAACGTACCACCCCCATCCAGTCCGGCATACTCGACATCAATCGCTACAAGAACCTTTAGCTCGCACTCGGCGTGTCATCGCCACATCGGTTCCAAGAGCATCAATCGCTGCAACAAGACAGTTCGTGATACGGACCATGTTGCATCAGCTCTCCATGCGACCACCAGCATCTCCCAGCACACGGGAATAAATCTCCACGCCGGCGAACTGCTCAGTAGTTGCGTCGTGTTTGAGCGCGCAGGCCGAATTGATGCATCTGGAAGGCTGCGGATCGCCCGACCTGAGAATTTCCAAGAATTTCATCGGCCTGTGACGCCTGGAACAGCGGGACGCCGACAACTCCGGCATGTTGGCTTCATCAAACGGCGAGCATACGCCGCCAAACAGGTTCGAAACACAAGAGGCAGGCATTATGAAAAAGACATTTCTTACCACATTGACAGTCGTCATCGTCGCCGCAACCGCGACCCAGGCATTTGCCGTAAGCAGCTCCGTTAGAAATGCCTGCATGGGCGATTATCTCTCCTACTGCAGCCAGCACTCGCCAAGCAGCCCCGGCGTTCGCCGCTGTATGCGCTCCAACGGTTCGAAGTTGTCGCGCGGTTGCGTCAACGCTCTGATCAAGGCTGGTTATGTTTCCAAGCGCAAAACGCGCCGCAGCTCGGCCTCGCTCGGCCGCTAAGACAGGATTTTCAAGTGAATGACGGACGGTGGGCCCATGCGGCTCGCCGTTTTGCTTTGCCTATTACAGCCAATCAGCCACATAGCTTGAAAAGGCTGAGCGAACCCCGGCGATAGCCGCTAAATCGAATGCCGGCGAAAACCCTGCGCAGCCCCAAAGCCGCGTCCACCTCGCATCACAAAAAACCTCCGGAGCCAAGCAGACCTTGGCTTATCACGCTCAGATCTGTATTCGCCTTTGACGAACCGGTCGAAGGACGTGATTTTACGTTCGGACCTGGACGCTCTGGGGTGGCACCATCATGGCAGGTACTTCGACAACACACCAACGACGAAGAGTCGCCTTGATGACATGCTGGGCTTTGTGAAATGACCGTTCTGGATTGGTTGGTCATCGGCGGTTACGGCGTCGTTGTTCTAGTGCTTGGCATCCTTGCCGGCGGCCCATCTGAGAGCGACACCGATTACTTCCTGGCTGGAAGAAAGGAAGGTTGGGCGCCAGTCGCGGCATCCACTTGGGCGACCAAGTTGTCCGCGTTGACGTTTATCGGCGTCCCCGGAGCAGCAATTGCCGGCAACTTCGCCTACGCCCAATTGTGGATTGGCTCCTTTCTGGCAGCCTACCTCGTCGCGGCAATTTTCATCCCAGAATTTTACCGCCTACGCGTATCCACGGTTTACGAGTATCTCGGGCATCGGATCGGGCCACAAACCCGAACCGGAGGAACCATCATCTTCATCATTAGCCGCTGCCTTGCGAGTGCGGTGAGGCTTGCAGGTTGCGCCATTGCCGTATCGGTCTTTTTTGAAATTGCTCTCGTAGATGCCATTTTGCTGATCGCTGGAATAGCTGCCGCCTACGTGCTGACAGGTGGTCTGCGGGCCGTAATTTGGACTGACGTACTTCAACTTCTACTGTTCCTGACCGGCGCGATCGTAGCGATCGCTTACGTCAGTGTGACGCTACCGGGCGGTGTCGCGCAAATCGTCGAGACTGGTGCCGCGGCCGACAAATTTCGCGTGTTCGATTTCAGCTTCGACCTGGCCGACCCGGCGACCTTCTGGATGGGAAATCTATTCGCGCTTGTCCTAGGACTGGCAACCGGAGGGACCGACCAGGATATCGCACAACGCGCCCTTTCCTGCCCCAACGCAAGGCAATCCCGCATCGCACTTGTAACGGCGGGTGCTGCTGACCTGATCAGCACCCTCCTGTTCTTAAGTGCAGGCGCGGCGGTGTTTGCATACTACGACGCCTTCCCACGCAATGCCGTTGCGAAACTGATGGCAGAGAACCGGTACGACTACATTTTTCCATATTTCATCCTGCACGAGTTGCCGGCCGGCCTGCGCGGTGTGCTCGTTGCAGCATTGCTGGCAGCAGCGATGTCATCACTCGACTCTGCGCTTAGCGGACTGTCGTCGTCGGCGTATTTCGACTTGGGTTTGACACGTAGGGGTGGGCTTAAATCCGTACTGCAAGGTCCACGTATTCTGGTTATCGTATTCGCAATCGTTCTTGCCGGCATCGCCATCGGCTTCGGATCGCAACCATCAATTCTTTGGTTCGGCCTACAGATCATGGGGTACACTTACGGCGGATTGCTCGGTCTGTTTCTCGTCGCATGCTGTCTGCACAGGTTTGCCGACGACCTGGCAAGCCTCGTTGCCGCACTAAGCAGCATAGTTGTCGTGGTAATCTTAACGCAGTGGGGAATTGGCTTTGGATTCGCACCCATCCCATGGCCTTGGGCCGTTGTGATCGGGGCCTCATGGACCTGCATATTGGTCCTTATCGCTGCAACATTACGCCAGCTCCGTCAGAACCTTTAAGATCGGCCGATCGCATGGCTCACTGTCGGGATTCTGGTGCAAAACTTTTTTTGGGATGCCTCAGACATGGTGCCGCCAACAATGTGCTTTTTTCGCCCTTTAAGATCGTCTGAAATCAATGAGGCTCGTCCTTGAACCGCTGGAAACCATTACTCGCTGTCGTCTTCTTGATGATCAAACCGGCCGCAGCGCTTAGCGAGCCCCCTGCACCAAAGCTTATCGACAAACCACGACTTGTATCGTCTTCAAAGCAGGCCATAACGATCAGCCCGCAATCCGCTGCCAAGGTCGGCCGCCAAGTATGGCGCAACGAAACGGGCGGCAGCCGTGATGCGATTACGGCCTGGAACACAGCCGAGGATTTTATGTCCCTTGGCATTGGTCATTTCATCTGGTTTCCGGAGGGCCTTCGTTCGAAGTTCAAGGAAAGCTTTCCGGAGATGCTGGAATTCCTGCGCAACCACGGCGCGACGCCACCAACATGGCTCAGGATGTCACCAGTTGTGCCTTGTCCTTGGAAGACGAAGCGAGAGTTCCTGCGCGATTTCCATTCCTCAAAGATGACCGAACTGCGTGTGTTTTTGCTCAATACGAAGGGCCTGCAGGCGCAGTTTCTTGTAGCTCGTATGAAGGATGCATTGCCGAAGATTCTCGCGAGCATTCCAAACCCCGAAGACCGTGCGCACGTTCGCCACCAGTTCTACCGCGTCGTTGCCGCTTCAAAGGATCTCTATCCGCTGATCGACTACATCAATTTCAAGGGAGAAGGCACCAGCCCAACCGAAACCTTTTCCAACCGCAAAACCGGTAAGCCCGAGGGCTGGGGCCTAAAGGATGTGCTGTTGGTGATGAATGGGACGTCATCAAACCCTGACGAGGTACTCGCTGAATTTGCAGACGCCGCGGGGTTCGCGCTCAAGCGCCGTATTGCAAACAATCCTCGCGACAAGCGTTGGCGGCGCGGCTGGCTATCACGCATCCAAACATACCGACGCCCGCTGCAATGATTTCGCGAGTAGAGGAGAACAGGCAAAACATCCGGGGTCGGGGCTGGACCTGGCGCCGAAGTCTGTCAACATAGCCTAGTTCAAGAGCACCTGGCCTTGTTGCTACCAGCAGCGATGATGTAACTTTCCGTTACTCGTCAGCCCCACAACTCTCGGCTGGTTGGTTCCGTCCGCGCAGCCTCTCGCCCGGCCTGAGATTAGAACCAAACACCGAAGCATTCGCACTTCGATTAAACTGATCTCGCAGAAATGGTGAACTCACGGCCTGACCGGCATGGACCTGACGGCTCTCCTGATCGTGGGATCACACAACGAACTAAGAGAGCGGCGCAATGATTGCAGACGAAAAAAAATCACCTACTAGCAAAGCCAAGAACCATGATCGCGGTTGGATGAATCGCTTGATACCGTTGTTCGCCGTCTCCGGGGTGATGCTATCGATGTTGGTCGTCTATCTCAGTTATGACTATCTCGTTGCCCGCACTTCGCCGTGCGAAGCTATTTTCCAACAAACAGCCATAGGGCTCTCTACAAAGATTAGCTTTCTCAAAACAAACGGCGAGTTCGAGATAGGCCGGGAACCGCTGGTCGAGCTAACAGAGCGTGCGCAGATGACGGCTCTCAATCTCAAGACCTGCTGTACCGTGTTGGATGCCGGCCAACTCAACCCTGAGCAATTCCTGCAGTGCAAAGCAAAGGCGCGCGCATACGAAAATCGCGTCGATGGGATAGTCGCCGCCGTCCAAAGCCTTGAACTATCCCTTGGCGAGGGCACGACGACGCTGGCAGCCAACGACACCAAGGCTAACGCCCCCGCGTCCGCAAATCCCACTAAAGCTGCCACGGCAAAGGCGTCTATCAAGTCGAACCTCCAGGAGGCGAGACAGATATCGCAAGAACTAAATACGAAGGTTCTGGATGTTCGCCGCGAGCGGGCGTTGGAGACGCTTGAACTGATCACACCCACGGACATTGATGTGAGTGCCCAGGAGCTCGAGCCTAACGATAAGTCCTTGAGTACGAACAAGATCCAATTGAACAAATGGATCACGGCTTCGATCGGAGCCGGGACAGACGCCGACTTCTTTTCGTTCACCACCCCGCCGAAGTACCGTGATTGGATCAAGATCGAGCTGGACAATCGCTCAGCAACACTGGAACCGCGGCTGGAGCTGTTCAATTACGAAAAATCGAGCGTCGGCAACAGACACCTGACGACGCCTGGAGCTAATCTATCATACAGCTTTGTTGCTGCACCCGAGTCAAAGTATGCGGTCAAGATCAGCAACTACTACGGCAATAGCGTGGGCGCCTATCTCTTCAGGGTCACACCGGCGAAAGCCTACGATTCCTACGAACCAAACGACATTATTCTCAACGCATCGACCATTGCCGCAGGCGAAGATGTTGAAGCATCGATCATGGACGGACACGACCAGGATTTCTTCAAGGTCAAGGCAGACACCAACGCACGCCAAATGACCGTCAAATTGACAAACAGATCCGCAACGCTCCGACCTCGGCTCACACTTTACGACACCAACAAATCCCAAACGGCAGACAATCACAACACGACCGGAGGCAGTGACATCAGCGTTTCCATGAACGTGACACCAGGAAACATCTATTACGTTCGTGTCAGTGACTATTATGGAAGCGCCGCCGGCGCCTACTCAATCAAGGTCATATTCACATCGTGATGCGATGCACGAATATTCATCGGAGCATCCACCGGCGACCCGCACGAATTTGCACCGATCCGTCGTGTGCTAGAACCTAAAACAACAACAGAACACCGAAGCCATCACGGCATCCTCCGGATTGGGGTCGGAGTTTTCATGGAGAACGAACTCACCCAGCGGTGGTTACCCATGCACTTAGCTGTTGCTCCATCTCAATTCCCTTTTGCTCTCACGTGGCTCTCGAGAGTCTGGGTCATCATCTCAACTTCCCTACCCTCCAAACGTCCATGGCGCGACAGGAATTCCTCAATGTCGCGGCCAGAGTACCGCCCCATCAGCCTGCCACCCATGATTATCAGCCTTGAGCGCGCGAGCTCTGTTGCTCGGTCGTGGCATATTCGGCATTTGTCGTGAAACACGCGCCCGCGATTATGGATACCCAAAAAGAGATCCAACAGAGCATCGATTTGCTGAGCGTTCAGGCCTCCGTGCCCTTCCGTGAGAAAT
>Ga0209013_10003459_pt1 | contig 14035 bp, 14 predicted proteins | sample Cruoilmetagenom2_FD_187291 | JGI IMG/M metagenome (GOLD analysis project Ga0209013, IMG submission 187291) | Oil polluted marine microbial communities from Coal Oil Point, Santa Barbara, California, USA - Sample 2 (SPAdes) (version 2) | ecosystem: Environmental > Aquatic > Marine > Oil seeps ... | reverse complement strand
CATTATGCTCACCTTTGCCCAATTTGAGCGGGAGCTAACTTCTGAGAGGACGAGGGATAAAATGCTGGAACGAGCGAAAAAAGGATTGTATAACGGCGGTTATGCTCCGTTTGGATATAAAAGAGAAGATAAAAAATTGTTGATCAACAAAAAAGATTCTGAAGTTGTCAGATTGATTTTTGAAACATATATTGAAACGCAATCTCTTGATTGCGTTTACAGCTTGTTGAAAAACAAAGGAATCAAAAACAGAAACGGAAAGCTTTTTTATAAAACAGCGCTTGCTTTTCTTTTGCGCAATCCCGCTTACGCCGGCAAAGTTAAGCATAACAATAAAATTTATCAAGGCATTCACCAACCGATAATCTCGGAAGAATTATTTGTGCTGGCTCAAAATACGCACCAAAAAAGAATAAGGAAGTTCAGAGTTTACAGGAATTTTCTTTTTGGCGGTTTGATTGACTGTCAAGAATGCAATTCAAAAATGACTTCTTGTTTTAGGAACAAAACAAAGCAAGAAAAACTGAAAAGATATTTTTACTATCGCTGTACCGCCACGCTTAAAAGAGGCTGGGAATCTTGCGGAACCAAGCAAGTGAGCGCCGACAGGATAGAAAAATATATTTTGGAAAATTTGGAGCGAATTTCTGCGGACAAGAATTATATAGAAACTCTAGTCTTTAAGCTAAATCACAGCTCAAATGCGCCCGCCCGCGCTGGATACGAACCAACGGAACTATGCTCCAAATTTTCCAAATACTCGCCGGAAACAGTCCTTTCCGTTCTCCAATCTCTCCTCTCCAATCTCTCCCAGAAAAAAGGAATTGAAAGAAATCTCTTAGTAAAAAAATTCATTAAGAAAATAACCTATTCCAAAGAAAACATCAAAATCGCCCTTTATTATCCCGAAAATCTGAAAGGTTCTAAAAATGAAAAAACCTCCGCCTTGCTTTCGCAAGGCGGAGCGGAAAAATCGGAAAACGAAGAAAAAAATTATGTTTCAGACGGCGAACCTAAGTTCGTGTCTGAGATGATGGCTCCGCGGGAGGGATTCGAACCCCCGACCAATTGGTTAACAGCCAACTGCTCTACCACTGAGCTACCGCGGAATGATAAAATGTATTCTATTGCTAAATTGCTATATTGTCAAATTTAGTTTAATAATTTTAGTTTAATAATCTTCCAATCTTTTTGACTCTTTGTGCTTTTTTATTCTGTCTAACGCTTTTGCTTCTATCTGCCGAATTCTTTCTCTCGTTACACCAAACTCTTGTCCAATTTCTTCCAAGGTATGAGTTACTCCGTCTTCTAATCCAAATCGCATTTTTAGAATTTTCTGCTCGCGTGGAGAAAGTTCAATGAGAACTTCTTTGACATATTCTCTTAATAATTGCCGTCCCGCATTTTGAGAAGGGAGAACTGTTTCTGTATCTTCTATAAAATCACGAAGAGTGCTATCGTCATCATCATCTCCAATTGATGTTTCCAAAGAAACTGTGTCTTGTGAAATTTTCATAATATGTTGCACTTTTTCAACTTCTATTTCCATTTCTGAAGCGATTTCTTCTGGCAACGGTTCACGACCAAGATCTTGCACGAGTCGTCTTGTTGTTTGCGAAAATTTGTTGATCGTTTCTACCATATGAACAGGAATCCGAATCGTTCTTGATTGATCGGCAATCGCTCTTGTGATTGCTTGTCTAATCCACCAAGTAGCGTAAGTTGAAAATTTATAACCTCGCCGATAATCAAATTTTTCCACCGCTCTAAATAATCCAATATTTCCTTCCTGAATTAAATCAAGCAGACTTAAATTAGCGCTCCTGCCAACATATTTTTTAGCGATACTTACCACAAGACGAAGATTCGCTTCCGCCATCATTTGTTGTGCTGCTACTTCACCTTTCTCTTTTTTCTTGGCAAGCTGAACTTCTTCTTCTACAGTAAGCAAAGGAACTCTTCCTATTTCACGAAGATACATTTGCACCGAATCGTTAAAAATATTATCAAGCGACAAATCTTTCATTTCTTCTTTCACTTCGGCTTTGCTTTTTTTACTGTCGTCTTCTTTGTTTTCAACAACATCAATCACATCAACTGTGGTTTCTATTTTGATATTTTTTTGTTCAAGCTCATCATATATTTTTTCAAGTTTTTCAATATCATCTTCAATGTCAGGAAAAATATGCAAAATTTCTTCTTCCGTCACAAACCCTTTTGATTTTCCGCGGTCAAGCAACTCTTTAATTTGTTCATCGGCAGATTCTTTTTTAGCAGATAATTTAACAGCTTTCTGCGCTTTTTTTATTTTCCTAATTTTCTTAGTCTTCTCAACTTTCTCAACTTTTTTAGTTTTCGTAACTACTTTTCTCTTTTTTAAAATAATATTTTTCTTAACTTTTTTAATTTTAGGTTTAACTTTAGCTTTCAATTTAGACTTTTTTAAAATCTCTTTCTTTTTACTTTTTACTTTTTTCTTAGACACAATGTTCTTTTTTGCTTTGCTTGCAGGTTTTTTGCTTACCTTGTTTTTCTTACTTCTCACCACCTTTTTCTTTATTATCTTTTTTGTTTTCTTTTTCATAAATACTAATTTAATGTTTTAAAATCTATTTTATTATACCACTCTTTATTTCATCAAACAAATCTTGATCGGACCTTTTCGCTAATTTTTCTAAAAATTCTTTCGCCTTTTCTGACGACATTAAGGCGGATTGAGATAATTTACTTTCTAATGAAAAAAAACGAAAGATAAGTTTTCGCTGAATCGTTTTTGCTTTACTAGAAAAAATATCTCGAGGAACTTTTTGAGCGGAATAAATTTCTACCTCAATCGCTAATCCTTCCTGTGTGTTTTTGGAAAAATATTGATCAAAAATAAAATTTCCCAAAGAATAAAAAATTAGTTTGTTTTTATAAATTTCAACTTCCTGAACAACATGCGGATGATGTCCAATAATTAAATCTGCGCCAGCATCAATCATTTTATGAGCAAGTTTTTGTTGTTTTAAAGAACTTGTCAATTGATATTCATTTCCCCAGTGCATATTGATAATTATAAAATTTTCTGAATTTTTTGAAGATGTTGATTTTATTGTCTCAATAATTTCTTCGTCAGCACAACTTTTAGCATAAGTTTTATTGAAAGCGAGAAATATTATATCGCCTTCTTGATATAAAAAATCCTCTGAACATTTTAAAGGATCACCAACAAATTTAATCTTACCTTCTTCCAAAAATTTTCTCGTTTCCGCTAAACCATTTTCTCCCATATTTAGAGTATGATTATTCGCCAAAGAAACGATCTTAAAATTTCCAAACGATAATCCCTCCAAAACATCTTTTGAAAAAGCGAAAGTTAGCGAGTCCTGCGAAAAATTCGGTGGATTTTCTACAATCGGTCCTTCTAAATTTCCAAAGACAAGATCATATTTTTTTGTAAATTCGCTGATTTTTTGATAGGGATAAAAATTACTATTTTTCTTGATTAAACTTTCCACTTCTCTATCCAACATTATATCTCCAACAAATAAAATTTTCTTGCTTTTTATTTCTGCTTCTATTTTTTTAATCTCTGCATTTTCTATTTTTGCTGGCTCTGTTTTTAAAGTATCATTATCTTCATTATTATTTTCAATTACAATTCTTTTATACTGCGGATTTGAAAACTCGTCATAAATAATCTTGCTAATTGTTCCAACAACTACTAATAAAATTAGAACAATAATTAAAATATTTAATTTTGTCATTTTTTTTATTTTTTAAGAGAATACTATTTATTTCTTGATTGACTTTTGTTTTGGTCATAAAATTTATTTAAGATCTTTGGCATATAAATCCGTAAAAAGCATCACTCTATCCGCATATTTTACTGCAGCTGTTTTTTTACGCCAAGCGCCTCCTCCAATATATCTGCCAGCCGCCTCATATTCTGCGTTAGGATCACCATTTGTAACTCCCTTAATATCTGAAACCTTCACTGCCATAGTTACTAAAGCATCTGCCAAATTCCAAGGATTGGGTGGATAATGTCCAGTAATAACACTTGTTCTTGGTTCATATGCAACCCAAGTTGATGGTAGAAATTGAGCAAATCCTATTGCGCCACCACATCCATAAGAAGGTTCTTTTGAGACTGTAACTGACATCGGATCTAAATTGAGTCTATTAACAATAGAAAAAAATGCGTTTTTTTCTTTCTCAGCTCTTCCGATATAATACGCTTCTCTTGATGGATAAATTTTTGATAATCTCAAATAACATTTATACAAATCATCTTCCCAATTTCCAGTTCCTTTCAATTCTCCCCATCTTGTTTCTACTTGAAAAATCGCAAGAATAAATTCCTGTCTTACTCCAGTAACAGAACTTGCGTATTTAGATGCAGATAAGGCATCAGTAAATTCTATCTTTTGTCCTAAACTCTGTAAATCATGTAATTGAGCTCTAAGCGTTGGTAAAATATTTTTATTCTCTTCTAATAATTGTTGGAATTGTTTTTCCTCTCCTTTTGTGATTTCCAATAATTCGCTCTTCTGTTTTTTTAAATTGTCTAAAGAACCATTTTGATCAATTCTCATTTGAACTAATTGATGTCGTTCTTCGTTTTGTTCTTCCAATTCTTCTTTTTGCAATTCCGCATTTTCTTTTTCGTTTTTTAGATCAACTATCGTTTCAAATATTTCATCTTTCACAGATTCCACTGCGCTAACTTCACTAAAAAAATCAGAAAAATTTTCTTTAGCTATTAACACTTCCAGCATGGAATCTTCTTGTTCATAAGAATAAAGAAGTTGCATAGAATCTTTTAGAAGCGCTCTGTCTTTTTCAATTCTTGCTTCACTTTCCTTGATTTCATTTTCAGTTTTTTCTATTTTAAATTCCGTTTCTTCGATCATTAATTTTGTTTCTTTAACTTCTAATTCATTTTTATAAATTCTATTTTTATAAATAGCGACCTCGCTTTTCAAAGTCCGTGTTTCTTTTTGCTTAGCTTTTATTTCTAGAGTTTGCTTATCAACCTCACTCTGTACTTGCCTAATTTCTTCTTTTATTTGATCAATTTTTTTATTATTCTCTGCCACCTCTTTTGCGCTAATTTCTTTATTATTATCTTCCGCTGACAATGCTGTTCTTCCTAATGGTAATGTTGTAAATACCAGAAACAAAACAAGCAAAAACAAACCGCTCAACAAAATCGTCTGGCGGTTGTTTAGAAAAATATTGTTATTTATTTGACACATAAATAATGTAACAATTTATTTTTTATTTTTTTTATCCTTATCTTTATCTTTATCTTTCTTTTCTTCTTTTTTATCTTCTTCTTCAGAAGATTCTTCATCTCCTTCCTTCTTTTCCTTCGCGCTTTCTACTCCCTCAACTTTTTCTTCAACTTTTTCTTCAAGCTCTTCCATTTCTTTTTCAGTCCTTGGAGGAGCAACATTGACAATCGCTTCTTCTAAATCTGCGATAATTTCAATTTCGTCAGAAATTTTCAAATCTTTGATTCTAATAATATCATCAATGTGTTTTAAGACAGAAAGATCAATTTCAATATTATGAATCAAATCTTTCGGCAAACATTTAATTTCAAGCGTATCGTGATTTTTCACAAGAATGCCACTCTCATTTTTAATCGCCGGCGATTCGCCGATAAATTTAATAGAAACTCTAGTAGTTATTTTCTTGTCCATCCTGACTTGATACAAATCAAAATGAATTATATTATCACTCACAGGTTCAATCTGATAATTATTGATAATCACTTTTCCAATTTCCTTGTCGTCAATTTTAAGATCAATCAAAGTGCTTTCTCCCGCTTTTCTAAAGATATCTTTAAAGTCTTTTTCATTAATTTTTATGGATACATTTTTGCTTTTCGGTCCATAAACAATTCCAGGAATACAGCCTTCTCTTCTTAGTTTATTTGTTTTTCTCCCCGTCAATTTTCTAGTTTGCGTAGATATTGTTAGTGCTTCCATAATTTTATAAATTATATAATTTAAATCTTGTTTTTTATCTTGTCATCCCAGAATTTTTTTCTGAAGTCCCGAGGCTTCGGGACGTAAGAAAAAAATGTCTGGGATCCAGTAAGTCTCACTTAATAAAATTATACGAAAAATATTATTCATTGAGATTTACTGGATTCCCGCATCTGCGGGAATGACATAGAGTCTATTTATTCTCTAGAAACTGATGCATCTCCAAAACATCGTCATGTTTAATGATGTCACCTTTCATTTTTTTCAAATCATCTTTCGTAATATCAGTCATCATACTGACAGAAGTTATTCCTAAAACTCCCGTCATAATGATCATTATCATAGAGCTTTTGCATTTTTGACAATCAAGATGAACTGTTATTGTTCCATCTTTTCTGTCAGTCATCTTAACATTTTCTTTTTTATACTTAAAATCACACATCGGACAATTCGTTATTATCTGCAAGCTGGCTATTGAATTTGATTTTTCCATATTTTTTATTTTTAGGTTATTTCCAAAATATCGTCAATAAGCTAATACTAATATATAAAAGTAGTAGTGTCAAGACAAATATTCATCGTAGGGGCAGGTCGCGACCTGCCCCTACAGATCTAATCGCTTCTCTCGCTACTTCCCGATCGTCCCAAGGAATTTTCTTATTTCCGCAAATTATAAACTGCTCTGCGCCTTTTCCCGTTATAATAACCAAATCGTCTTTTTCTGCTATCTTAATCGCCTTTTCTATCGCTTCTTTTCTGTCTGATATTCTAAACAAATTTTTATTTAATTCCTTTTTCTTAATTCCAGACAGCACTTGATTCATAATTTTTTCAGGATCTTCGCTATAAGGATCTTCGTTTGTTATAATTACGATATCCGCAAATTCGTCAGCGATTGCGCCCGCTTTTGCTCGGTAAGTTTTATCTCTGTCTCCTGTTCCTCCTAAAACTGCAATTATTTTATTTTTCACATTTGGCTTAACAACTTCATAAACTTTTTTCAAAGAATCTGGTGAATGCGCATAATCAACAATAACTTCAAAATCTTGTCCTTCACCAATTTTTTCTAATCTGCCAGGAATACTTTTTATAAATTCTAACGCTTTTTTAATTTCAATTGGCTTGATATTTTCCGCTAAACCAACTGCTGTTGCCGCTAAAGAATTATAAATATTAAATTCGCCAATAAGCGATAATTTTACATCTAATTCTTCCTTATTGGTTTTGATTTTAAATTCCGTTTCTTTTTCTTTTAAAATTATATTTGTCGCTTTGATTAATTTTACATTATTTACCTCTTGATAATCTTTTAAACTAAAAACGCATTTCTTCGCTTTTTTAAATTTTAAAAAACTTCTCAAATCTTCATCATCATAATTTATAATTAAATTTTCTAATTTTCCAGTAAGCAAAGCGTTATGAGAATTTTTATAATTTGCGTAAGTCTTGTGATAATCAAGATGATCGCTCATCATATTCGTCAAAACAACTGTTTTATATGGAACGCCCAAATGCCGATATTGAACGAGCCCGTGCGAAGAAATTTCTGCAACTACGAAATCACATTTTTCTTTCACCGCTTTTTTTAAAAACTTCTGAAAATAAAACGGCGAAGTTGTTGTCAGTTTCACATCATTAAGCCACTTCTTCTCGCCAATCTGAAAATTAGCGGTAGAAAGCATTGCAACTTTATATCCCCCTTCTTCCAAAATTCTCGCAATCATATTTGTCGTTGTCGTTTTTCCCTTTGTCCCCGCAACACCAATCGCTCTTATTTTTCTCCCCGGAAAACCATAGATAATCACCGCTAAAATAGCTCTTATTTTATGAGTCAATAAAATAAAATTATAAGGAATAACTTTTCTTAAAATTTGTTTTAATTTGTAGAGCATAAGAACTTATTTAAATTCTTGTATTTAATACAATAAATTATTTTTCTTCTAATTCTCTTTTATTTTTATTTTCCTCTTTTATTTCTTTAATCATCATCTGAATAGCTTTAATCGGCAACCAAAGTGGCATAAAAAAATTTAAGAAAATTTCCACAAGTCCCTCTTCCTGTTTTTTGATTCGCATAAAAATAGGTTATTTAATTAAAAAACTTGACAAGAATTTCAAATATGCTATTATTGCATTATAAGAATCTCGGCCAGAAGTTTATACACTTCACATCGTGGCGGGGGTTTTATTTTGTCTGTTTTTTATTAGAATTGTTTAATTGTCAAATTAAATATTCCCGCAAAATGATTCACAATCACAAAGTGTATTTAACATATTCTTTATACAAATCTCTTTCATATTCCATATCTTCACATACGATATTGTCTTTTTTCTTTGCTTCTTCCGGATTTATATCTACTATCCTAACACATTCTTCTTTTGCTGCTTTTACCAACACATTTCCTCCATGATCTGTAATCTGACTTTCTCCACGAAATTCTGCTTCTTCCGAATCAATCCATTCTTTCCCAATTCTGTTTGCCATAATAGTAAATACTTTATTTTCTAATGATCTCACTTTCATTACATCGGATGTCCAGGGTCCTCCAAAATTCGTTGGACAACATATTATTTGCGCTCCTTGAAGCATTAATATTCTCATGGACTCTGGAAACCAACTTTCAAAACAGATTGCTATTCCTATTTTTACATTACCAATTTTGAATATTTCCAAAGATTTTCCACGATCAAATATCTTTTCGCCTTTTGGAAGATTTATTTTTCGATGTTTTCCAATATAACCTTCGGGCCCAATTACAATCGCTGAATTATACAATCTACTTTTTTCTTTTTCAGCTATGCCTGCAATTAGATATATCCCTTTCGTTTTTGAGATAATACTCAATTCATTTATTATTTTCTTTTGGGCAGAATTATTAGCAAACGGAAAAACAGCTTTTTTTGATAAAAAGGAGTATCCGCTGAAACACAATTCAGGCAGCACTATTAAATCTGCTTCAATATTCCTTAACAAGTCGTTTATTTTTTTTTAGATTTGCTTCTATATTTGAATGTTTTACTTTAAACTGACAAAATCCTATTTTCATATTATTTTTTTAATTTTTTTCCATACAACACTTCTTAAACTTTTTACCCGATCCACAAGGACACAACTCATTCCTCCCCACTTTCTTCATCTTAACTTGAGAAACAGAAGAAGCAGAAGACTCATCTCCCCCGCTTGTAGAGATATTCTTATTCTCCATTGGAGATTCAACTTTCTTGACAACTTGAATTTTGAAAATAGTAGAAATTATATTTTCTTCAATCATACCTAATAGAGATTGAAACATTCTATAACTTTCTTTTTTATATTCTACTAAAGGATCTTTTTGTGCGTAACCACGCAAGCCAATTCCATCCCTTAATCTATCCATAGAATCAAGATGATCCATCCAGAGCATATCAACACTTCGCAAGATAACCATTTTTTCTATTTGCCTCGCTGGCGCGTAGCCGATTTCTTCTTCTCGTTTATTGTAAGCGTCCGCTAAAACTTTGAAAATTAAATCTGTCATTAAACTTCTCGCTTCTTCATCTGGCTTGTCTGAATTGACGAGTTTTTTTAATTTGTCTTCTAATTCGCCATTGACCGCGGTCGCTTTATGTGTCGCTTCCAGAATTCCTTTCACATCCCAAGCGCTTCTTTCTTCTCCGCTGTGAATAGAAATTATATATTGCGCTTGATTTTCAAACATTTCCAAAACTCGGTCTTTTAATTTTAATAATTCCGGAAAATTTTCTTTGTTAATTTCTTTCTCTGTTTCTTCTGTCTCTTTCGTTATTTCCAAAATTTCTCTTCGTCTTTTGTAAATTACTTCTCGCTGTTTATTCATCACATCGTCATAATCCAAAACATGTTTTCTGATATCAAAATTATATCCTTCAATCTTTCCCTGCGCGTTTTCAATTGATTTAGAAATAAAAGAATTTTCAATTTGCATATCTTCCTCAATGCCAAGTTTGTCCATGACCATTTTCATTTTATCTGAGCCGAAAACTCGCATAACATGATCCTCCATAGAAACAAAAAATCTTGTCTCACCTGATTCACCCTGTCTTCCGGATCGTCCCCGAAGCTGATTATCAATTCTTCTCGCTTCATGCCTTTCTGTTCCAAAAATACATAATCCGCCAAGTTTATCTACGCCTTCGCCTAATTTAATATCCGTTCCTCGTCCCGCCATATTCGTCGCAATTGTGACGGCGTTTTTTTGTCCAGCGTTAGAAATAATCAACGCTTCTTTTTCATGAAATTTGGCATTCAAAACATTATGTTCAACGCCTTCTCTTTTCAACATCTCGCTTAATAATTCTGATTTATCAATCGCAATCGTTCCAACTAAAACTGGCTGTCCTTTTTCATTTCGTTTTTTTATTTCTCTAATTAACGCTGTGAATTTTCCGTTTTCTGTTTTATAAATCGCGTCATTTAAATCTTTCCTAATAATTGTTTTATTCGGCGGAATAGCGACAACATTTAATTCATAGACTTTAGAAAATTCTTCAGCATTCGTCAACGCTGTTCCTGTCATTCCACCAAGTTTATTATATAACCGAAAATAATTTTGAAAAGTTATCGTCGCAAAGGTCCGACTTTCTTTCTGAACTTTCACTTTTTCTTTCGCTTCTATCGCCTGATGAAGTCCTTCGCTAAATCTTCTGCCCTGCATCATTCGCCCTGTAAATTCATCAACGATAACTACTTCGCCATCTTTGACAACATAATCTTTGTCTCGCTTAAATAAAATCTCCGCTTTCAACGCTTGTTCTAAATGATGAACGGTCATTATCCCGCCCTCGCTATAAATATCTTTCATTCCTAAAATTCCCTCTACTTTCTCTATCCCCTCGTCTGTTAGACTTACCGCTCTCATTTTCTCATCAACGGTATAATCTTTTTCGTTATTTAATCTCGGAACGATTTGTGAAAAAGTTTGATACATCGTATTTGATTCCGTATCTGGCGCAGAAATAATCAAAGGCGTTCGCGCTTCGTCAATTAAAATGCTATCAACTTCATCAACAATGGCGTAATTTAATTCTCTCTGGACCATATCTTTTTTTGCCACTGCCATATTATCACGCAGATAATCAAATCCAAATTCATTATTCGTTCCATAAGTTATATCACAAGCGTAAGCTTCTTTGCGAGTTATTTCTCTTAAATTTTCCATCTCCACAGTCGCTTCATTTTCATCTGGCTCTGCTTGCGGATCAAATAGATATGAAACGTCATGCTGAATTACGCCAACGCTTAATCCCAAAAAATGATAAATCGGCGCCATCCAATTGGCGTCTCTTTTTGATAAATAATCATTAACAGTAACAAGATGAACTCCTCACCCAGAAATAGCGTTTAAATAAATCGGCAAAGTTGAAACTAATGTTTTCCCCTCCCCCGTTTTCATTTCGGAAATATTCCCCTGATGCAAAACAATTCCGCCAATCAGCTGAACATTATAATGCCTCTGTTTCATCACTCTTTTAGAAACTTCTCTGACTACGGCAAACGCCTCTGGCAAAAGCTGATCTAATGTTTCGTTCTTTTTCAATCTATCTCTAAATAAATTAGTCTGATTTTTTAATTCCTCATCAGAAAAACCTTGAAACTTTTCTTCCAGTTTATTTATCTCATCAACAACCGGCTGAATTTTTTTCAGTTCTTTCTCATTTGGATCACCGAAGATTTTGTTTAGAATATTTGACATAGAATTAGTTTAGTAATAGTTTTAATTTAATGCAATAACTTATATTTTTCTAAATAAACTTACATTTACATCTCTTAAAATTGTATCTTTGTTTGCCATAGAAGCTATCAATTCAAGTCTTAGCTTATCAATATTCTCTTTATCTTTATCTGTAAATTCATCCCAGACTTTAGGATTAATTGCAAAATTTTCAATATAAAAAATAATTATATTATTAATCACTTTGATTTTATCATTTTCCGACAATTCATCTAACTGTTTTCCAAAATCAGAAAACACATGATCGTGCTTTTTAAGCCAACTATCGTTGGTTCAGGTCTCCTGACTTGAACCTTGTATTTCTTGAGAGTTATCTATAAATCAATCATTATTTTTGTTACAAAAAGACAGATGTTTTTAAATTAATTTTCAAGAAATATCTGGTTCAGGACAGAGTCCTGAACCAACATTAAAATTTCATTTTTCGTTTTTATAAAAAGAAAACCCGCAATACAATTTTATTTATTTTCAAAACATCAGAAACGGATTACAAATCCGTTCTCGCAAATTTCTCGCAAATATTTTTACACTTGACATAGATTTTAAATGTGCTATGATGTAGCTATAAAGGCAGTATGCTTGTTACATTACAGGTATCAATTGCGTGTCAACATAAAGAGTTCTTGCAAAAGAGCTTTTTTTGTTGTAAAACAAATTTGTGGATCTGGGCCTGTAGTGTAAGAGGTTAACATACTGCCCTTGACACGCAGTGATACGGGTTCAATTCCCGTCAGGTCCACATTTGAAAATCTTGCTTTAAGGAGCAGGATTTTTTGACTATTTAGCACTTTCTCCTCGCCGCAAAATTAAATGGATAAAAATAATTTCTCCATAATTGATCGGATGAAGAATACTCATTATCAAACACAAAATAATCAGCTTTTATTTTTTATCTCTTATCCCTATTCCTCCGAATCTTCTTAAATTCTCCTTTCACCCAACTCATCGGAGAAAGATGCGACAACTTTTTAATAATCCGTGCGCCTCTTCTAGTTTTTGTGATTCTCTCATCTTTATAATTCGTAATCATTCCCTTCAATTCATCTTTCACGTTATCAATTGATTTATAAATATCATCACTCTCCTCAACGCCTCTCAACATTTTTCCTGAAAATTGCAAATTGACTTCCGCTTTATAAATATCTCCATGCTGATGATGCCGTGTCGTTTTCGCAAGTTCTACTCTCGCAATAATACTATTTGAATCTACGCTCTCATTCTCAATAAACTTTTTTAAGTTCCCTATCTTTTCATTTACATACTCTTTCAAATCGTTATGCAATTCCAAATTAGTGCCTTTGATAATGATATTCATTGTTTTTATTTTAACTGATTATATGTTTTATAATAACACAGATTTTAGATTTATCAAGTAGAGATGCAATAAATAATAGAGACGCAATAAATCGTCGTCTCTACATTTGTCTTGCTATTTTACACCAACCCCGAATCTTTTTGTTTTCCAAATTCAAATAATTCTAACTCTTCCATTTTTTTATTAAATTTCGGGACTATCTTTGCCTCGTGAGAATTGGGATGAAATTCAAGCTGATCGTCGCTGATCGTAATTCGTCCTCCTTTTTTTAAATTAAGAGGATCTTTTTTTATTCTCTTCGTTTGAATTTCAGACATTATTTTCTCAAAATAATCTCCTATTTTTCCAGACAAAATAAATTCAAAAAACTTGGCAATAAAATTTAATATTTTGTTTCTCTTGATGCTTCTAAATCCCTCTAATTCTGAAAATTCGTAATTCTGAAGATATTTTTTCATCCACTTATTTCCTTCCTGAAATTTCTTAAATAATTTTCTGTCTTTCTTGCTATTATAAACATTCAAAATATGACAATACAAATGCGCAGTGTAAATACTCTCAAACGGAATTCTTAAAGACTTGTCTGTGATATAATGATTCAAGCAAATTTTATCCTCTGTCTTGTCTTTATATCTTCGTACTCCTAGAAAAGAAGTTAGCAAAGTAAAAAATGTTCGCACTGTCCAAATTCTTCCTTTCTTAGCAACAATCATCAAATCAACATCCGAATCTTTTCTCGTATTTCCAAGTGAAAACGATCCACTCCCCATCACTAATCTTGAAAAAGGAATAACCTGCATAATCCAAAATATCTTCCTCGCTTTTTTCCATTTCTGATCCCATATTTTTTTACGGTTTAGTCTTAATTGGATAATGTCTGTATTATCACTGTCATTGCGAGGAATGGAACGAAGCGATAGCGTAGTGGAATGACGAAGCAATCCCGTATTTAAATTCTGTGATTTATGGTCACAGGATTGCTTCGGTCG
>Ga0209013_10003458_pt1 | contig 14035 bp, 12 predicted proteins | sample Cruoilmetagenom2_FD_187291 | JGI IMG/M metagenome (GOLD analysis project Ga0209013, IMG submission 187291) | Oil polluted marine microbial communities from Coal Oil Point, Santa Barbara, California, USA - Sample 2 (SPAdes) (version 2) | ecosystem: Environmental > Aquatic > Marine > Oil seeps ... | reverse complement strand
CTGAACACAATCCGTTGGAAAGCCAACATCATTATGATTCGGATTAGTGGTCGTATCATAATCATTCTGATGACAACTCACACAATTTGGATCTGCATCTGAAAAATCATCTGTTAAGTGACATTGTGCACAATCTTGTATTTCGTGTCCTAATGTTAGAGGAAAAAAACCATGATCACCAATATTTGCTGGTGTCCATCCTGTTCCAAGAACAGTATGACATCCCAAACAATCCGTAGAAAAACCTAAAGCATTATGATTAGGATTATCGGTAGTTAAATAATCATCTCTATGGCAATTAATACATTCATTTCCAATCCTATCAAATCTTAAATTAGTTTCAGAAGTATGACATTCAACACAATTTAATCCGCTATGAGTTCCTATTAGAGGAAATCCATTTTCTTCATGTAATTCAGGAATATTATCTACCAACCATGTATTAGATGTATGGCATCTTACACAATCATTACCAACAGACATACTATGGATATCATTATGACACGATACACATTGATTTGGTGCTTCATTAAAAACTAAACTTTCATGGCAAGCTTTACAATCTGTTAATGAATGTGCTCCTTCAAGTTTATAATCTGTTTTATTATGATCAAAACGCATTACATACACATCCAATTCCCAACCAGAAGGATTATGACATTCACTACAATTAATCTTGAGTTCGTCACCATGTGGAGACGACTGTCCAAAGATTGAAGTAAACACCAAAAATAATGCTATTATTGATGACAGTCTATGCATTCAAATTTATTTAACTTATATAATACTACTGTTTTTCCATTTTCAATACTACTTGTATGGCAAGCTCTACAGTCTACATGAATATGTTTCCCAACAAGAGGGAAATTTGTAGTATTATGATCAAAATTTACAGGGAACCAACTACTTGTTATATGGCACCTTTCACAATCGGTTATACCTTCAATAGCAAAGGATTCACCGTGTTCATTTTCATGACATGAAGCACAATTAGCTTCTAAATTAATGAATTTTTGAGAGCTAATACCATTATTATCAGATATTTCGTTGAAATGACACGCTTTACAATCAACCTCATTGTGTTTTCCTTCAAGTGGCCAGTTAGTGGTACTGTGATCAAAAGTTACACTTGACCATGCATCATTTACATGACATGCTTTACAATTATCATCAGGATAATAAGATTCACTAATATATCCTTGATGTATATCTTGATGACAATCTACACAACTTGAGCCTAAATTTTTAAACGTCCATCGTTCATCATCTTCACTTATATGACAAGCGAAACAAGGTGTTGCAACATGTGCACCTTCTAATGGAAATGCTGTCTCCTGATGCTGTTCTAAAGTATATAAACTATAATCAAATCCAATATCTAAAGAATGGCACTCTAAACAATCAGGAGAAACACCATTCTTTTCAAATTCATTTCTATGATAATCTTCATGGCAGTTTTTGCAAGCAGAATAATCTATAGTTTCGGTATATCTCCCTTTATGACATTGTTTACAATCAACCTCAATATGTTTGCCTTCCAGCACATAATCTGTAACTGAATGATTAAAGAAGTCCATATTATTTAACGCATAAAAACTTTCTTCATTGTGACATTTAGAACATTCATTACCAAACTTACCTTCATGCTTATCTTCATGGCATCCTATACAATTATTTTCATCTATTCTTATATTATCCTGAAATATTAATTTTGGATTATCTGTTCTATTATGGCAACTAAAACAATCAATGCTATTATGGCTTCCTTTTAAAATAAAACCTGTTGAATCATGATTAAAACCTACTTGTCCGTTAAAAAAAGAGAACGAAGCTTCTGTATGACATTGCATACACTCTCCTGGTAATTGATTATTATGAGGGTCTTCATGGCAAGAATTACAGTCATTAAAAGAAATGTCACTAAACTCTTGATAATCCTCACCATTTCTTATGGTTTTTTTATGACATTGTACACAATCTACGTCATTATGCAACCCCTTTAATTGATAATCTGTCTCATTATGATTAAAATTTGACGCTGGTGTAAAAGCATTCATATCATGACAATTCAGACAATCATTTGGTAAGGTGTTTTGATGAATATCGATATGACATGAGAGACATTCTTGCTCTAAACCTAAAAATGTATTTTTCCTTTTTTTTATGTCTTTATTTTGAATAAAATCAGATACATGACATTCTCTACAATCAATTACTTCATGTTCTCCTTCTAACGCATAACCTGTTTGATTATGATTAAAATCATCTTCATCAAATCTTATCATATCAAACTTACGCCCATGATGTTCACTATGACATTCAAAACAGTCTTTTTTCTCAACACTAGAATCCGAATGAAAACCTCTGTTTTGAGTTAAAAGTGACTGAATATCGTCATGACAATCTAAGCACTTACTGTTTAACACTTTTTCCCCTAACTCATGGCATAAAGTACAATTACTCATACCTTCTAATTCTGCATGAGCACTAGACAAATCTCCAGGGGAAATCTGTCCGTAACTTAATGTCACAGAAATAAAAAATATTAATGTTATATATACTATTAATCTATTCAAACAATTCTGTTGCTATTATTATACAAATACTACCTATTACTTTAGTCTATTTTTAAATAAGTTTATTATCACTTAATTATATAACAGATTAAAGTGAAAAATCCCTGCCTTTAATCATGGCCTTTCATAATATAACCAAAGCGTTTAGTGATTTTTACTCCAGGTTTTTCTAAAAAAGCTGTTGGTAAAACACCTCCTGCAAAAATATAAACGAGATCATTCTTTAACTGTTTTTCTTCGTCTCCAATTTTAATTGTGCAAATCTCATTAGTTATTTTAGCTAAGTTTGAACTAAATATCACTTTCAGAGTTTCGTTGTTATTTGCTTCGGTTACTCTTTCTCTATTTTTTGGCTTGCATCTTGTAAAATTATCTGTTCTAACTAATAAAGACACATTGTTATTATCTGCAAGTAATAATGCTGATTCAATTGCCGAATCGCCACCTCCAACTACAATTATATCTTTATTTAAAATTCTTTCTGGCTCCAAAAGTCTGTACGCAACTTTTTTCGATTCTTCTCCATGAATATTTAATTTTCTGGGACTACCTCTTCGTCCTATTGCTATTAAAACATTATTTCCATAATAATCCTCTCCTTGATTAGTGATAATCTTAAATGTACCATCTTTCTGTGGAACTATGTCTTCAACCTTTGTGTCTTCATTAATTTTGATGTCATTTTCTGAAATCACTTTGTTCCACAATTGAAGTAATTCATTTTTAGAGGTATCATATAACTTAACTTTTCCATGAAGCGGTAAATCCATAGGAGAAGTCATAACCACTTTAGCTCTTGGAAAGGTGAAAACTGTTCCACCTAACGAGTCTTGTTCTAAAGTTAAGCTAGATAATCCATGCTTTTTACAAGCCAATGTAGCAGAAATACCTGCAGGACCTGCTCCAATTATTATCACATCAAATATGTTTTCTTTTAAAGGTTTTTTACTTTTTATAATGCTTTCAATAGCTTGTTGACCTTGTTCGACACTGTTTTTTATTAATCCCATTCCGCCTAACTCACCAGCTATATAAATACCTTTTATGTTAGTTTCAAAATTTTGATTTACATGAGGTAAGTCAATACCTCGTGTTTCTGTACCAATTCGAAGTGTAATTGCCTCTACAGGACAAGAATGAAAACAAGCTCCATGACCAACACAATTAGACGTATTAATTACTGTTGCTTTGCCATCAACAATCCCTAAGATATCTTTTTCAGGGCAATCTGCTACACAAGCAGCACTTCCAATACAAGTATTTAGGTCAATATATGGATGTAATGAGACAGGCTCGAATAAACCTTCTTCCTTAGCAATTGCAACTTTTTTCTCTACAACTACAGAACTTACCTTTTTCTTTCTCATATAGAAAAAGATAGTCATTGCACAAAGAAGAAAAACTGAACCATAAACTATTATTTGTTCTAAAAGTACTTCTCCCATTAGAATATCCATTTATAACCAAATGCTAATGTAATTGCAATGTGAATGATTACAATAACAAGCATTATCAATGCAAATGGTAAGTGAGCAACATGCCAATATTTAAACAGCTTTTGCATAGTCTGTAATCTAGCTATTTTACCTGAAAGTAAAACATCATCTTTTACTAATTTTATAATATAAATTCTATCTTCTTTCGGGAATTTTTTAAGCTTCAATTCTTTTTTAAGCCTTCTCACATCTTTAATTGAACCGTTCTCTTTATTAGCTATGTTTATCACCATTTGTTTAGTACTATCATCAATCTGAATATGTTCATCCATAGCAAAAGATAAATCAGTTTTCATATTCTTCACTTCATTAAGAGTAAGTTCTCTTCCTTCAATTGTACGTGGAATCTGTATATAAATAAATCGCCCAATAACACCACTTAAAACAACGGCAACCATACTCCAAAATGCAATAGATACAATTCCACCAAATTTAAAAGCAGTATGAAAAAGCACAAGTATTGGACCTAAAGTGCATAAAAAAATATGGAATTCTAATAAATACTTTAAGCGTATATATTTAGATAAGAAATTGTAGCGTTTTCTGGCTATATAAATTGAAACTCCAAATAAAATCATTAAAGTCCCTATTATCCCTAAACCATGACCATATGCGCCACTAGGTTTAAACCATGTATGCCTTGGATGATAAAACCGTTCCTCTAAGGCTGTGTCGTAATAAGTGTAACCAGAATAAATTAAATATGCAGTAACTACTATAATAATTACTACCATAGCAGTAATATAGATGATATGTGTTACTTTTTTCAATTGGTTAAGTTTAGCTTGAGTTTAGTTATATACGTGATATCTATGGTGTTTAGACGTTTTTAAATTATGCATTAAAATAGTAAAAAAAAAGGAGTAATAAAATAAACTCACTTTTTTGTTGCTCATTAAGGTTTTTGAAACCCATTTCATCAAAAATACTTTACAAAATATAGTATATTAGCTTGTTTGATTTATCACTCTTTTGAATAAAAAGTAAAAATCAACAAATCATCAATTCTTAAAACAAAATGAATAAGAAAGAAAAATTTATGGAAGAAGCTGTAAATACAGCTTTAAAAGGTATGAACAACAATGAAGGTGGACCATTTGGTTGTGTTGTCGTGAAAAATGGTGAAATTATTGGAAGAGGGAATAATAAAGTTACTTCAACTAACGACCCAACTGCTCATGCCGAAGTTGTTGCCATAAGAGATGCTTGTAAAACTTTAAATTCTTTTCAATTAGAAGGCTGTGAAATTTATACATCTTGCGAGCCATGCCCAATGTGTTTAGGTGCTATTTATTGGGCTCGACCTGACAAAGTATATTATGGAAGTAATCATGAAGATGCAGCACATATAGGTTTTGATGATGAATTTATTTATAAAGAAATCCCATTACCTAATGCAGAACGAAGTATCCCTTTTCTGCAATTAGCTCGTGATGTAGCATTAAAAGTTTTTCAGGAATGGTCTGTAAAAGATGACAAAACAGAATATTAGCATTAAAGGCTTTCTATGATAGAATTTATTCTAAATAATAAAACTATAAAAACCAATAAAAATTCAGGCATGACTTTGCTCGATTTTGTTAGGCATGAGCAGCGTCTCACTGGAACAAAAATTGGATGCCGTGAAGGAGATTGTGGTGCTTGTACTGTTTTAGTTGGAACATTACAGCTTGATGAATCTGTAACTTACCAAAGTATCACCTCTTGTATTTCTCCATTAGGAAATGCACAAGGCAAACACATTGTAACTATTGAAGGCACAAATCTAGAAAACTGCCTAACAACTACTCAGTTAGCCATGAAAGATAATTATGCTACCCAATGTGGATTTTGCACACCAGGTTTTGTAGTTTCTCTTACAGGGTTTGCGCTTTCTAATGTTGATAAAAATGAAAAAAATGCGTTAGACTCAATTAGCGGAAATATTTGCAGGTGTACTGGTTATAAATCAATCGAAAAAGCAGCAATTGAGGTCTATCAAAAATTAGAAAACAATGAATCAGCACCTCTTGAATGGCTTATAAAAAATAATTTTCTTCCTGAATATTTCACTACTATTCCAAGTAAATTAAAAAAAATGAAAACGGAAGGAATACTACAAACTGGAACTCAATTTATTTCTGGCGGAACCGATTTATATGTTCAGCAAGCAGATAGTTTAATAGACAAACCTGTTCGTCTTATCTCAAATAATAATTCTATTAGGGGAATCAATATCAATGACACTATCTGCACTATTGGTGTAGGACATACAGTTACAGATTTGTGGAATGACACCACATTTAATACATGTTTTCCGAATTTAAAAAAACATCTCAAATTAGTATCTTCTGAGCAAATTAGAAATATGGCATCAATTGGCGGAAACTTAGTGAATGCCTCACCTATTGGAGATATAACCATCTTTTTTTTAGCCCTAAATAGCACAATCACAATTATAAGTCAAGATGGAAATGAAAGACAAACCTTCTTAAAAGAATTTTATAAAGACTATAAATCATTCGATTTAAATAAAGGTGAGCTTATCAAAAATATACAATTTGAGATTCCAACAAAACATACTAAATTCAATTTTGAAAAAGTAAGCAAGCGCACACATTTAGACATAGCATCTGTAAATTCGGCTATCAGTATTAAAGTTAAAAACAATACTATTGAAGACGCTCATGCGTCGATTGGTGGTGTTGCTGCTATTCCAAAATATTTACATGAAACCACATCTTTTTTAATTGGAAAAACTTTAAATACAGAATTAATTATTGAAGCTAATGGTGTTTTACAAAATGAAATTTCTCCAATTAGTGATGTTCGTGGCTCTAGTGACTATAAACGTTTATTAGCGAGACAATTATTTTTCGCACATTTTATCGAGTTATTTCCAAATCAATTTAAGCTAAACGATTTTATACAGTATGCGTAAAAATTTGGCACATATAAAAAATGACATTTCAAATGCTTTAAAGCAAAGTGTGAAAAATATAGATTCTTATACTCATGTCAGAGGAGAATCCATTTATGTTGATGATATTAATGTAAGAGAGGGCACCTTGTTTGGAGTTGTTTTCGATGCGCCAAAAGCTCATGGTAAAATAAAAAGTATCGATTATTCCAAAGCAGAACTAATGGAAGGTGTACATCGTATTTTTACTTTCAAAGACATTCCTGGTGAAAATCAAATTGGTGGCATCTTTCCTGATGAACCTTTATTTGCTGAAAATGAGTTCCATTTTTGGGGTCAACCTATTGCCTTAATTGTTGCAGAATCTGAATTCATTGCAAGACAGGCAAGACGATTAATAGAAATTGAAATAGAAGAGCTACCAGTAATTACAACTTGCAAAGAAGCCAAAGAACAAGGAAGTTTTATTAATGCACATCGTTCATTTAATTTAGGAGATACTGAAAAAGCATTCCAAGAATGTGATTATATTTTTGAAGGAGAAACTTTTTCTAATGGCCAAGAACATTTATATATAGAAACTCAAGGTGCTTATGCCGAACCATTAGAAAATGGAAGTATAAAAATAACTTCTTCAACCCAAGGTCCAACTATAGTACAAAAAACAACTGCCAATGTTTTAGGTCTTGCTATGCATAAAATTGAAGTTGATGTAACTCGACTTGGCGGAGGCTTTGGAGGTAAAGAAGATCAAGCAACACCATGGGCTGTTATGGCTGCATTGGCAACTTTTCATTTGAATCAATCTGTTAAACTCATTTTAAATCGTCATGACGATTTAAGAATGACAGGAAAACGTCATCCATATGAAAGCACTTATAAAATAGGGCTGACTAAAGATTTAAAAATAGTAGCTTATGACGTAGAATTTTTACAAAACTCTGGTGCTGCAGCAGATTTATCTCCTGCAATTGCAGAACGCACATTGTTTCACGCCACCAATAGTTATTTTATTAAAAATGTAAAAACTACCGTTTTAAGTTGTAAAACAAATTTACCGCCTAATACTGCTTTTCGTGGTTTTGGTGGTCCGCAAGGCATGTTTGTTATAGAGTCTGCTATAGCAAAAGCGGCTTCAGAAATTGGTGTTTCTCCAAGAAAAATACAAGAGGTTAATCTTTTACAAGAAAACGATGAATTTTCTTATGGTCAAATAGCAACAGATGTTGAAGCTCAAAATACTTGGGATTCTGCAAAATCAATATTTGATATAGAAAAGATTGAAAAAGAGATTGAAGAATTTAACGCTACGCATCAAGACTTCAAAAAAGGAGTAGCTTTAATGCCAATTACTTTTGGCATTTCATTTACCAACACACCTATGAATCATGCTCGAGCATTAGTTCATATCTACCAAGATGGTAGTTTAGGAATTAGCACAGCTGCTGTTGAAATGGGTCAAGGTGTGAACACTAAATTACTACAAATTGCAGCTCAAGTATTTTCGATTAATACCAAAAAAGTAAAAATTGAAACTACAAATACCACACGTGTTGCAAACACTTCCCCTTCTGCAGCGAGTTCTACTGCTGATCTTAATGGTAAAGCGCTTTTAAAAGCTTGTTATGCTTTATTGGAAAGATTAAAAGGTGTAGCCTCAGATGTATTAAAGACCTCAAAAGACAGGATAATTATAAAAAATGAATCTATATACATCAACACTACTAAAACTGATTTAACATGGACAGAGCTTATCAGTAAAGCAATGTTAAAACGTGTTGCTTTAACCGAAAACGCTCATTATGCAACGCCAATAATTCATTTTGATAAAACTAAAGAAAAAGGCCATCCTTTTGCATATCATGTATACGGAACTGCAATTATTACAACTACTATAGATTGTACTCGAGGCACTTATATTTTTGATGATGTTAAGATTGTTCACGACTATGGAAAAAGTATGAATAAAGGAATCGATTTAGGTCAAGTTGAAGGTGCTTTAGTACAAGGCATTGGTTGGATGACAATGGAAGAAATTGCCTATAACAAGGATGGAAAATTATTATCGAATGCTTTGTCAACTTATAAAATTCCTGATATTTTTTCTGTGCCAAATAACATAGAAGTTATTCCTGTTAAGACTAAAGGTAATGAGATGGCTATTTTAAAGTCTAAGGCGGTTGGTGAGCCTCCATTAATGTATGGAATAGGCGCTTATTTTGCGCTTCAGAATGCTATTAAAGCTTTCAATCCAAAATATAAACTCAAGTTTCATGCACCAATGACACCAGAAAAAGTTTTAATGAGTCTTTATGAAAATTAATTGAAGTATACAAAATCAAATATTATCAATGGCGCATTAATTTATGCAATAGGAGACACTATTGCAGCTATTTTGCTTCATGAATTTTTTTGGCTTCGCTTAATTGGTATGATGTTAATTGGCGCCACATTTTACGCTATCGAAATCCCAAACTATTTTAATTGGATTGATAAAAAGACAAAAAACAGCACTGGAATAAAACAAACATTATCAAAAACAATTTTAGCAATTGCATATTTCAATCCCTTATGGATAGCGCGTCACTTGTTCTTTATCAAACTGTTTTCAATGAATTTTGAAAATATTACATTAAATATATTTACAATTGCTTTATGGTCTTTTATTATTAATATACCTATTTCATTTATTGCAAATTATATCATTCAAAATAAAATAAAATTGAATTGGAGGTTCTTAGCAAGTGCTGTTTTTTCTGCTATTATGGCAATTTATTACGCCATGAGTGAAACTCTCTTTAGTTGAAATTATTCTTTATAATGCACTTGTAGAAGTTGTGCAACTGTACTAATGGCAATTTCTTTAGGAGAGTTCCCTCCTAAATCTAATCCGATTGGGCAAACCACATTCGTCATTCCTTCTTTAATAGACAATTCATTTATGAGCATATTATTAAAACGCACCCGTTTTGTTTTACTCCCTATGACACCAAGATATTTAGTATCATTTTGCAAAGCCATAGCTAAAATATCAAAATCGATAGCATGATCATGTGTTAAGACTAATACATAACAATTCTTGCCCCAAGTGACAACCTCTTTAAATGTTTTAAAATCCTTTAAATTAACAGGGCAAATGTTAACCCTTTCATCAAGCATGATGTTTGAAAACCAATTAGCTCTAGAATCAATTAAATGAACTTGAAAAGGAGTGTCTATTAACAATTTACATATTTCTATGCCGATATGTCCTGCTCCAAATAAAAAAAGTTCTGGTGATTGATTCATAGGTTCTATAATTAGTTCGACTTTGCCGCCACAACATTGCTTAAACTCAGGTCCTAAAGTATAAGTAAGCTCAATTATTTTATTCTCTTTAATCGATTTTAAAGCTTCATCAATAGCAAAAAACTCTAACTTTCCTCCTCCAATAGTCCCATGAATCTTTTTGTCCTTCGTGACAATCATTCTTGAAGACACAACACAAGGTGTTGACCCTAAACATCTGGTAACTGTAATTAAAGCAATAGGTTCTTGCTTCTTTTTAAATGTATTCAGTAATTCAATCCAATTCAACATTGTGTATAAAATAAAGCTCTTTAAATAGCTTTCAATTTATTTAACTTACTTTTTTTACCAATTTACCAACAGTTAATCCTTGGATTAAAATAGAAAACACGACCACTATATAGGTGATAACCAAAAACAAATCACGTTCCATAACTTCTGTTAAACTCAATGCTAGAGCAATCGAAATACCTCCACGCAATCCTCCCCAAGTCATAATTAAATTTGTTTTAGGCACAAAATCTAATCGCTTTTTAAAAAAGTTTATAGGAATTAATAATGAGGTATATCTACATAATAACACAATTGGAATTGAAATGAAACCAGCTAAAATATATTCACCTTCAAGTGCTAGAACTAATATTTCCATTCCTATAAGTACGAATAGAATGGTGTTTAAAAGAATATCAATAAGCTCCCAAAATTTATCGACATAGTTTTCTGTTATTTCAGACATGGCACTTCCTCTAACAGTATCGTTTCCAACAATTAATCCAGCAGTAACCATTGCCAAAGGTGCTGATAAATGTAATTTATGTGCAACTACAGTTCCAAGCATTACAGCTGCAAGTGTGATAATAACTTCAATATCATAATCATCAATAGATTTCATTAATCTATAAGTAATCCATCCTAAAATCATCCCTAAAACAATTCCACCAATAACTTCTTGCCCAAAAAGTTTTACAATATCTAATACTTCTACCTCTCCACTTCCTAAAGAAGCTATTTGAAAAATAGTAATAAATACTACAACGCCAACGCCATCATTAAATAAGGATTCTCCAACAATTTTAGCTTCTAATTTTTTAGGTACTCCTGCCTTTTTTAAGATTCCTAAAACAGCAATAGGATCAGTTGGTGAAATTAAAGCACCAAATAATAAACAGTAAATAAATTCGACATTTAACCCAACTATCTGCAAAACATAATACATCGCAATTCCCACTAAAAAAGTAGAAAGAACGACACCGAAAGTGGCAAATATCAAAACTGGCCAACGCTGCACCCTAAGTTGCTGAAAATTAGTATGTAGCGCTCCTGCAAAAAGTAAAAAACTAAGCATTATATCTAGAAGAACTGTTTTAAAATCTATATGAGTAATGATATATCGTTCAGCATCTAATAAGGTTGAATCAAAATAACTCAAAGCAAAAACTCCTAAAGTAAAAAGGATTGTAATTAGCATTAAACCTATCGAATTTGGAAGCTTCAAAAAACGCACATTAATATACCCGAAAATTGCTGATAAAAAGACAAGTACTGTGATTATAAAAAAATAGTCATTCATTATAATATTGTTTTATATCGCTAAAATAAAATTTAAAAGTTTATTATATCTTTTTGTTTCAATAATTTATGTTAAGTAATGCTAATAATATCGACTGAAACTTTTTAGATTTATATCTTTAGAGCAAAATTTAAGATTTTATGCAAAAAACATATTACGATCCAGCAGATTTAAAAAAGTTTGGAAAAATAACTGAATGGAATGAAGAACTTGGAAATAAATTTTTTGAGTATTATAATGAGGTATTTAAAGAAGGTGCGCTTTCAGCTAGAGAAAAATCATTAATAGCACTTGCTATAGCCCATACTGAACAATGTCCATATTGCATTGATGCCTATACTAAAGATAGTTTACAGCGTGGAATTACTAAAGAAGAAATGATGGAAGCCTTACATGTTGGAGCAGCAATAAAAAGTGGAGCTACACTTGTTCTTGGTGTACAAATGATGAATAAAGTTAATAAATTAGAAATGTAAATTATCGAAATTATTAACGTCTAAAAGCAATATTCAATAACATTAATTAATGGTAACAAAGTCCCTTAAAAAAAGAGAAAGCGATTTAGCTAACAGTAATAGGCAACTTGAAATTTTATCAAATGGTATTTTTCAAAATGGTGAGCTTCCTAAATTTTCAGAGAAAATTGCTGAAACAAATCAACTCCCATTGCGTCCTAAAAAACTAGAGATTCTTCAAATTAATCTTGGCTATATGTGTAATCAAGTTTGTGAACATTGCCATGTAGACGCTGGTCCTGATAGAATAGAAATTATGACTAGAGATACTATGCTACAATGTTTGGAGGTTATAAAAAAAACTGAAGCCCATACTCTAGATCTCACTGGAGGAGCTCCTGAAATGAATCCTAATTTTAGATGGTTTGTTGAGGAGGCTTCAAAAGCTGGAATTAAAGATTTTATTGTGCGCTCCAATTTAACAATTATAAGAGCAAATAAAAAATATTACGACTTACCTGAATTTTTTAAAAAACATAAAGTACATGTCGTATCTTCAATGCCACATTGGACTCGAGGAAAAACAGACAAACAACGTGGTAATGGTGTTTTCGATAAATCTATAAAAGCATTACAAGAATTAAATGCATTAGGCTACGGAATGCCAGACAGTAATCTAAAATTAGATTTGGTTTATAATCCATCAGGTGCATTTTTACCTGGAGACCAAATGTCTATGGAAAAAGAATTTAAAAAAGCATTAAAGGAAGATTTTGATATTCAGTTTCATAATTTATTTGCCATTACTAATTTACCAATCTCAAGATTTTTAGATTATCTTATTGCTTCAGAAAACTATGAAGATTATATGTATGCTTTAGTTGAAGCCTATAATCCAGAAGCCGTTGCAAATGTTATGTGTACCAATACGATCTCCATAAGCTGGGATGGTTGGTTATACGATTGTGATTTTAATCAGATGTTAGATTTAAAAGTCGACAGTAAAATTAAACACATTAGTGAATACAACGAAGACTTATTACAAAATCGAAAAATAATTATATCTCAACACTGCTATGGTTGTACAGCTGGAGCTGGAAGTAGCTGTCAAGGAGTTGTTGCATAATATTCTAATGAATGAAAAACTTATTATTATACATATTCATTTTATTTTCAGTCTCTGGATTTTCTCAAGAAACACTCTCTGAATTATTAAAAATACACAACACCAAGAGTGTACCTTATATTTCTGTAGAAGAATTAGCTATGCCTAAAACTAATGCAATTATTTTAGATTCAAGAGAGGTAAAAGAATTTGAAACAAGCCATCTAAAAAATGCCATTTATGTTGGTTACGATAATTTTCAAATTGATTCTATCCAACAAAAACTACCAAATAAAGATTCTAAAATTGTGGTGTATTGTTCTCTAGGTATTCGCTCTGAAACAATTGGCGAAAAACTAAAAAACGCTGGCTACACTAATGTATTCAATTTATATGGAGGCATTTTTGAATGGAAAAATAAAGATTTCAAGGTTTTTGATGATGAAGAAGAAGAAACTGAAAACATCCATACTTTCAGTAAAGAATGGAGCAAATGGCTAATCAAAGGCATAAAAGTATATGAATAAAAACTTAATTATAGTTTTTACTCGTAACCCTGAACATGGCAAAGTAAAAACTCGATTAGCTAAAATAATTGGCGACGATTCTGCTCTAAATATTTATAAATTCCTATTAAATCATACAG
>Ga0209013_10003457_pt1 | contig 14036 bp, 14 predicted proteins | sample Cruoilmetagenom2_FD_187291 | JGI IMG/M metagenome (GOLD analysis project Ga0209013, IMG submission 187291) | Oil polluted marine microbial communities from Coal Oil Point, Santa Barbara, California, USA - Sample 2 (SPAdes) (version 2) | ecosystem: Environmental > Aquatic > Marine > Oil seeps ... | reverse complement strand
CAAGGTTGTCAGGTAGCTTACCTGTCATTTGCTGGAACTGTTCTTTCGCTTCCACTCCTACGATAGATTGGAAATCTCTAACCATTTGAGGGAAAGGGTGAGGTCCTACCACAGAACCGATGGCATAAAACTGTGTGACAGGGTCTCCCATATACGCTTCAAAAGCACTATCTACAGCCTCTTTCAGTGTACGACGACCATGAGTTGCAGGGATGACATTTGCACCTAGAATATGCATGCGTACTACATTTGGATGTTCTTTTGCCATATCTACTTCACCCATGTAAATGTCACACTCTAGTCCAACTAAAGCAGCAGCAGTAGCAAGTGCTACACCATGTTGTCCCGCACCAGTTTCAGCGATGAGTTTCTTTTTCCCCATCTTTTTAGCCAAAAGTGCTTCACCCAAACAGTGGTTTATTTTATGGGCACCTGTATGGTTAAGGTCTTCTCTTTTAAGATAAATATCTGCACCGTATTTTTCAGACAAATGTTTTGCATGAAAAATAGGACTAGGACGACCTACATAATGTTGATAAAGATCAGTAAGTTCTTCTAAAAATTCAGGATCGTTTCTTATCTCTAAATAGGAAGCTGTGATTTCATCCATAATAGTTTGAAGCTCAGGAGGGATAAAAGAGCCTCCATACTCTCCAAAATAACCTTTTTCATCAGGTAGCGGGCAATTAAAAATATTTTTTGGCATAAAGATTCCTTTTTTATCTTTTAGTTATGGGCACCTCTAATAACCTATTATGAACATATAGGGTTATTAGAGGTGCCCTTATATAATTATTGTACAAAAAAATACTTTTTGAGTGACTGAATAAGTATTTATGATAGAATACTATAAAAAAGGATCAATAATGAAGAAGTTAGGGTTAATATTGTTAATGGCTGGAGTATCTCTTGTTGCTGCAGAACAAAAAGTAGATGGGGAAAAGATATTCGAAAAGGTCTGTGCCTCTTGTCATATTAAGATGATCACAAAAGAAGAGACTAAAAAAATATTTAAGACGGTCAAAGCCCCACCAATGGTTGAAGTTTCCAACCAACTTAAAAATAATATAAAGATCGTTGATGATATAGATGATGAGATACATAGAGCTGTGGTCATTGCATTTATTAAAGATTATGTCATTTACCCTCATCTTGATAAGAGTATGTGTGAAGCAATGGCATTGGAAAAGTTCGATCTCATGCCTTCACTCAAAGGTAAAATGAGTGAAGAAGAGCTTAATACTGTTGCTGCCTGGGTGTATGATTTTTATGTAGGCAAGAAATTCTAGTATGAAACTTCGATCAGGTATCTATAAACACTATAAGGGAAATCTTTATGAAGTATTGATTACTGCTCAACACTCTGAGACTGAAGAGTGGATGGTGGACTATAAAGCACTTTATGGTGATGAGGGGATGTGGGTACGTCCTTATGAGATGTTTGTGGAGAGGGTTGAGGTTGATGGAAAATTAATTTCTCGCTTTGAATTTGTAGGGTGCGTTTGCTAACGCAGCTTTTTACAGTATTTAGATAATAAAATATTTTTTCTTGTTTTCTATCATTTTACTTGAGGTGTTGTTTCTCTCTTCATTTTTTTAAAAAAAATGAAACAAAAAATCGTCATGGCTCTCGAATCGCTTCGCTTACGAGGGCGTTCGCCATGACAGGGTACACTTTGTGTGATTAATAGATTAAATCCCCTCCATTCTCCTAGCTTGAAAACTCACGAGATCTTCTCCTGAAAATCTGAATATCAGTTCAATAGGACGACAACATACTTCGCAGTCTTCTATGTAATCACTATTTTCTTCCGAACTGTCAAGTATCATAGAGATACGTTCCCAACAGTAGGGGCAGGTAAAAAAATGTTCCATTAGTTCTCATCCTTTTTTTTAGGAAAGGTCTTTGTAACCCAATCAGTGATCATACAATTCCCACACTCACCGTTTCTATCACATCTTGCTTTTTGAATGTTACGTAGCAGTAACACTGAAAATCCAAGCGCTATGATGAGTTGTACAGTGCCTATTAACCATTGGTTCTCCATAAGATTTTGAATGGAAAGTACGAGCATGATAATTGTAACGATGAGGCACATAATAAAGTATCCTGTTTTTTATGAGATTGTACTATAATTTGTAAAAAAAGAGTCATGATGTCAAAAATTATAGAACACTTTAAAACACTAACACAAATCCCACACTGCAGTAAAGAAGCCGAGTTGCTTTTAGAATTTTTAGTTCATTTTGCAAAAGATAGAAATTATGATGTTGAGGTAGATGAAGTGAAAAATATCTTTATCTCTAAAGGCACACCAACACTTTGTCTCCAAGCCCACTATGATATGGTTTGCATGGGTAAAGCACCTCATGTCGAGACTTATGAAGAGAATGGCTGGATGAAAGCCAAAGACTCTTCTTTGGGTGCAGATAACGGTATGGCAATTGCTATGATGATGCAACTTATGGATGAGAAAGAAGAGTTGGAATTTTTGCTTACATCTGATGAAGAGATAGGACTCATAGGTGCAAATGAAGTGGCTTTTGACTTAGAAAGTAAATATATGTTAAACCTTGACAGTGAAGATGAAGCAGAGGTTTATATTGGTTGTGCCGGTGGTGCAGATATTACTGCCATTAAGACAGATACTTATGTAGATGGTAAAGGTGACTGTTATGAAGTAGCAGTAAAAGGTCTTGTTGGCGGTCACTCTGGGGTTGATATAGATAAAGGTATTCCTTCAGCTATTAAAGTACTTGGTGAATATCTGTTTGATAATAATATTACACAGTTGGCAAGTATAGTTGCAGGAGAACGTCGTAACTCAATACCTGCAAATGCAGTAGCAATTGTACGAAGTGAAAAGGTTTTAGAAAATAGAGGTGATGTAAAGGTGCGTAAATTGAATGAACAACCTTTAATTTTAGGTAAAGGTCAAAAAATTATAGAGTTGATACATAGTTTTAAACATGGGGTAAGAGCACAAAATGAAGAATTAGGTATTCCCCATGTAAGTATTAATTTAGCGATCATCACAGCAGATGAAAAAGGTGGAGTTGTAATTGAAACAAGTGCAAGAGCAATGGATGTTAACTCCCTTGAAACGCTTACAAAAGAAACAATAGCATTTTTTGAAATATACAGTTTTGAAGTTGCTGTCGAAGATAAGTATCCTGCATGGAAACCTGATGTAAGTGAGTTTACAAATTTAGTCAGTCAAGAGATGAAAGCAGTATTTGGGACAACAAAAATGATGGCAATACATGCAGGTTTGGAATGTGGAGTGATAGCTGAAAAATACCCTCAAATGAAATTTGCCTCTATTGGTCCGACTATACGTTATCCGCACTCAACCAGAGAGAAAGTAAAGTTAAATTCTGTGGAGAAAACGTTTAACGTACTTCAGGGTATTATTTCTAGGGCATAGAAGTAAATAATGTGTATTTTTGTTACACTTTTACAAATAATTTTTACAAATAATTTTTATAATTTCATGATAAGTCAGATAGGAGTAAGCTTAAAAGATACCAATGCCTAAAATGAAGGACTAAAATGCAAACAATATTTCAAGATATAGAGTATTTAAATAAGAATATAGAGGATAAAAAATCAAAGAAGATCCTTAAAGAACTTGAGCAGAATTTTCACCTGTTAAAAACTAAAAGTGGTTTGTCTCAACTGATGAACAAGAAAAAGCTTGCAAAGATCACACGTAATGTTGAGTATGAAAATGAATTAAAAGAGCTACAAGTAGAGCTTATTAAGCTGCAAAACTGGGTTTATGATAATAATAAACGTGTGATGATCATCTTTGAGGGGCGTGATGCAGCAGGAAAAGGTGGATCGATCAAACGTTTTACCCAATATCTTAACCCTAGAAAATTTAGAGTAGTTGCTCTACAAAAACCAACAGAAGTGGAAACAGGACAGTTTTACTTCCAGCGATATTTCCAGCACCTTCCAAATCCCGGTGAGATCACATTTTTTGACAGATCTTGGTATAATCGTGCCATTGTAGAGCCTGTTTTTGATTTCTGTACACCTGAACAGTATGAGAAGTTTATGAAACAGGTACCTGAGATCGAACATTCGATCATTGATGATGGGATCATCTTAATTAAATTTTGGTTCTCTATTTCAAAAGAGAATCAGAAAAAAAGATTTAAAGAGCGTATGAGTAATCCTCTTAAGCACTGGAAACTAAGTCCAGTAGATCAAAAAGCACAAGAGATGTGGGATAAAGTCACTTATTATAAAGAAGAGATGTTCTCTAGAACACATACCGGATACGCACCATGGATCATTGTTGACAGTAATGATAAAAAAAGAGCCAGATTAGAGTCTATACGTTACGCACTTGCTCAAATCCCGTATAAGGGTAAAAAGGATGCAAAGATCAACCTTCATCATGATCCGGATATAGTTGAGCGTTATCATAGACGAACACATGAGGAAAAGTAAGTTCTTTTAAACTTTGAATGTTTGAGTGGTTTTACAGTGTGCAGTCATAAAGCACTCGTCACACTCAGGTTTCACAGCTTTACACTTGTATCTGCCAAAAAGAACCATCGCTTGATGGAGTAGATGCAAGTCTGTTTTAAATTTTTTACTTAATTCCTCTTCACACTTTACAGCAGTTTTGGCATCAGAAAGCCCAAGTCGGTGAGCAACCCTGTAGACATGTGTGTCTACTGCCATAAGATTTGCACCTGCATACTCTATCATCACAACATTTGCTGTTTTTTGTCCCACACCTGCGAGCTTAACAAGTTCATCCCGTTCCAATGGTATCTCATTTTCATAATTTTCTACTACAGATTGAGCCATTTTAATGAGGTTTTTTGCTTTGTTATTGAAAAAAGAGCAGCTGTTTATATAGGATTTTACTTCATCCAGGTCAGCATTAGCAAGAGAAACAGGATCCGGATATGCTTTAAAAAGAGCAGGGGTGAGGATGTTGACCCTCTTATCGGTACATTGTGCAGATAACATCACGGAAATAAGAAGTTCATATAGGTTTTTGTACTCAAGTTCAGTGACAGAGTCTGGATAATGTTTTAAAAAGAGTAATTTTATCTCTTCAATCTCTTTTTTCGTTGCTTTTTTGACTTTAGCCATGTTTTAATGCCTTTCTCTAATCTAAGTAAGACTAAAATAGTACCACATATTTTTCTGATTAATCAATGATTTACCGAAGAAAGATATACTCTCTTCCAACTTTACAAAATTAAGGATTTAAATAATGTTAAAACTAGCAAAAACTTCACTCTTGGCTGTAGCAGTCATGGCAACATCCGTAGTAGCATCAGATATACTCGTTACAGTTAACGGTAAGAATATTACAAAACAGGATGCGGAGCAATTCGTAGCTGCATCTGCGCCAAATGCACATTTCATGCAATTGGACAAAGCACAACAAAATATGATCAAAGAAAGACTTGTTGAAAAAGTACTTTTTACAGAGTTGGCAAAAAAAGAGGGAATAGATAAAAATCCTGAATTTATTAAAAACATGGAAAAGATCAAAGAAGAACTTCTTGTAAATATGTGGATGAAATTACAGTTGGAAAGTGCAATTGTAAGTGATAGTGAAGCAAAAGAGTTTTATGAAAAAAATAAAGCTAAATTCCAACAACCTGAATCTGTACAGGCAAGACATATTTTGGTTAAAACAGATAAAGATGCAGAAGCGATCATTAAAGACCTTAAAAAACTTGAAGGTGATGTGCTGAAAGCAAAATTCATTGAATTGGCAAAATCAAAGTCAACAGGTCCTTCAGGTCCAAAAGGTGGAGATCTCGGTACATTTACCAAAGATCAAATGGTACCTGAATTCTCTAAAGCGGTATGGGAATTAAAAGATGGTTCAATTACTGTAAAACCTGTTAAAACACAGTTTGGTTACCATGTTATTTTTCTTGAAAAGAAAAATGTTGCACAGCCAGTATCTTATGAGAAAGTGAAAGAGAAGATCATTTTATCTCTTAAACAAAAACAATTTGCTGGTAAAATTGCAGAAATGGCAAAAGAGCTTAAATCTAAAGCAAAAATTGTTGATATGTCTACAGAGGCAAATGCAACTAAAAAATAATTTTTTAGTGATTCAAAAACAAGGAATAAATATATGAAGAAAATTTTAGTGGTTTTAGGTGTCTCTTGTGGTCTATTTGTGAGTTCGGTATCTGCTGATGGACTAACAAATAATTTAAATAGTATGTTAAATAAAAAAGACACAACACCTATGGTGGATCTGAGCAATCTTAATGTAAATGCTAAACCTAAACCTGTACCGAGTGCAGTAAAAACTAGGTCAAGTAAGTCAGTTGTTGCTACAGTGAATGGCCATAAGATCATTAAAAAAGATGCAGATGCATACCTTAAAAAAAGAACTCAAGGTAAAGTAACAAACTTTGACCTTTTGCCTAAAAAGCAACGTACAAGACTTCTTCAGGAAATGTCAATTTCTACGCTTGCCTCAGATGCTGCCAAGAAAGAGTTGTCAGAACAGGAAAAATCAGCAATTACTACACGTGTGTGGATGCAAAAAGAAGCACTTGAAACCAAAGTAACTGATGAGCAGGCAAAAGAAATTTACGATCAGATGGAACAACGCGCTAAAGATGCAAATAGTACAAAACCAATTCCTTCATTTGACAGTATTAAAGATAGAATGAAAATGCAAATTGTTGAAAAACAGATCATCGGTAAATTGATGAAAGGTGTAGATATAAAAGTGATTGATGCTAATATGATTGCCGGTAGTATTAACGATATTTATGTTTCTATTGAGGATGCAGATAATGCACTGAATTCTATTTCAAAGGGGAAAGCTACTTGGGCAAAAGTTTCAGAAAATGACAGAATGAAACTACTGAATATGATCGCACCGAGTAAATTGGTAGAGGCAGCTGCAACAAAAGATTTAAAGTCTAAAGATACAGACGTTGCATTTTCTAATTTTTGGATGCAAAATAAAATTATGAAAACAGAAATTTCTGATAAAGAATTAAAATCTGCATATGATAAAATAAAAGAGTCTGCTAAAAAAGCAAAAAGTAAACAAGAAGTTCCAGAATTTGATCAACTGAAAAATACTTTAAAAATGCAAATCGCAAAAGAAAAAGTTATTGCTGATCTAATGAAGGGTGCCAAGATAAAATTAAAATAATTTATTAAGAGGAAGTGATAAATGTCTACAAAAGTATTAGATGTCGTTGAAGCAGGCGTAGTTACTGGTGATAACCTTCAAAAAATGTTAAAAGTTGCAAAAGATGAAGGTTTTGCACTTCCTGCTGTAAATGTAGTAAGTACAACTTCTATCAATGCAGTTTTAGAAGCTGCTAAAAATGTAAATTCTCCAGTTGTTATACAATTCTCAAATGGTGGTGGAGCTTACTATGCCGGTAAAGGTTTACCCTCTGATCAAGCTGCTATTTTTGGAAGCATCTCAGGAGCTCAACATGTACATACTGTAGCAAAAGCTTATGGTGTGCCTGTAGTACTTCATACAGACCATGCTGCAAGAAAACTTCTACCTTGGATAGACGCCCTGTTGGATGCAAGTGAAGCTCATTTTAAAGTACAGGGAATTCCTCTTTTCTCATCTCATATGATAGACCTTTCAGAAGAGCCAATAGAAGAGAATATTGCTACTTGTAAGAGCTATTTAGAGCGTATGTCTAAAATGGGTATGACACTTGAGATAGAACTTGGTGTAACAGGTGGAGAGGAAGATGGTGTTGATAATACTGAAATTGACAATGCCCTGCTTTATACACAACCAGAAGAAGTAGCGTATGCTTATGAAGAACTCTCTAAAATTTCTGATAAGTTTACCATAGCAGCCTCTTTCGGAAATGTTCATGGTGTCTATAAACCAGGTAATGTGACATTAACACCTAAGATCCTTGAAAATTCTCAAGCATTTATAGAAGAAAAATATAACACAGCTAAAAAACCTGTAGATTTTGTTTTTCATGGTGGTTCAGGGTCGGAGCTTTCGGACATTCGTGAAGCCATAGGTTATGGTGTTGTTAAGATGAATATTGATACAGATACACAATGGGCATATTGGGATGGTGTTAGAGAATATACAAAGTACTATCACGATTATTTGCAAGGACAGATCGGTAACCCGGAAGGTGAAGACAAACCAAACAAAAGTTACTACGATCCGCGTAAGTGGCTTCGTGCAGGTGAAGAGTCTATGATTGCTAGACTTGAACAGGCGTTTGATGATTTGAATTGTATTGGGCGAAATTAAAGTTTATTTATTTTAGATAATTCCCTTGTATTTTAACTGTGGTGTTGTTCTCTCTTACTTTTTTAGAAAAAGTAAACAAAAATCGTCATCTCTCTCAAATCGCTCTGCTTTCAAGGGTGTTCGAGATGACAAAGACATACTTCGTGTGATTTGATGGAGGATACTTTGACATATGATTTATCTTCTCCTATTGAAAAATATACTTTTGAAGGACATACGTTTTATGTAAAACGTGATGATCTTCTTCATCCTGACTTCTCGGGAAATAAAGCACGTAAATTTTATTACTTTCTTCAAAATGATTTTCCTAATATAAAAAAAGTTATCTCTTATGGTTCTGCACAGTCCAATGCCATGTATTCACTTTCTGTTTTGGCAAAGATGAAAGGGTGGGAGTTTACGTATTATGTAGATCATATAGCTGATTATTTGATAAAGTATCCTCATGGAAATTATGCAGGGGCGCTAGAGAATGGAATGCAAATTATCGTAGGGTCGATACAATCGACTGATATTTTAGATGATGATATTCTTTTTATAGAAGAGGGTGGACGACAAAAAGAAGCAGAGTATGGTATAAAACTTTTAGCTCAGGAGATCATTGATTGGAAAGAAGAAAATGATATCAGGGAATTAAATGTTTTTCTTCCCTCGGGCACGGGTACAACAGCACTTTTCTTACAAAAATCATTCAACATTCAACATTTAACATTCAACATTCGTGTTTACACGACTCCCTGTGTAGGAGATGCCTCTTATCTAAAAAAACAGTTTTCAGAGTTGGAAGCAGATGAAAAATACCATCCATCCATACTTACTTTAGAAAAAAAACATCATTTTGGAAAACTTTATAAAGAAAACTACAAAGTTTGGCTAAAATTGCAACAAGAAACGGGAGTGGAATTCGATCTGCTTTATGATCCTCTTGGATGGCAGGTTTTACTTGAACACCCTGAGGTCTACTCTAAGCCTACACTGTATATCCATCAAGGTGGTATATTGGGTAATGAGAGTATGCTCCCGAGATATGAACGAAAATATAAGGACTTGTAAATGAAAATATTTTACAGTAGTGATAATACATTTGAAGCGAATTTTAATGAGCTTTTAAAACGTGGTAAGATGGATATAGAAGGTGTTACAAGCATCGTATCTGGATTACTTAAAGAGATACAAACAGAGGGCAACTCTGCGCTTAAAGCACAGATAGCAAAATTTGACAGATGGGAACCTCAAAGTGATAATGCACTTTTAGTCTCAACAGATGATATGGCTAACGCCTATGATAATATAGATCCTGTATTGCGTGATGCACTACATTTAGCCTATGATCGTATAGAAAATTATCACCAAAAACTCATGCCAAAAACATGGATGGACACAGAAGCTAACGGTACGATCCTAGGTCAAAAAGTAACTGCTGTAGATAGAGCAGGGCTTTATATTCCTGGTGGAAAAGCTGCATACCCTTCTTCTCTTCTTATGAATGTGATCCCTGCACAAGTTGCAGGTGTAGAAGAGATAGTTGTTTGTACCCCAGCACCGGATAATGAACTGAATGAATTGCTTCTTGCGGCTTGTCACTTATGTAAAGTATCACAAGTTTATAGAGTAGGTGGTGCATCAGCTATTGGGGCAATGGCATATGGAACCGAAACAATTCCTAAAGTGGATGTGATCACGGGTCCGGGAAATATATTTGTCGCTACAGCCAAGAAGTTAGTTTATGGTGAAGTAAACATCGATATGATCGCAGGACCTTCTGAAATTGGTATTTTAGCTGATGAGAGTGCAAGAGAAGACTATTTGGCCATAGATCTTCTTTCCCAGGCGGAACACGACGAAATGGCATCTTCTATTTTGATCACTACTGACAGTGAATTGGCAAACAGGGTAAGTGATAAGGTGGAAGAGTTTTTAAGTACGCTTTCACGTGAAGAGATAGCAAGAAAGTCTATAGAAGAGAGAGGTGCGATCATAGTTGCTCAAGATATGGATGAAGCAATTGATCTTATGAATGAGATAGCACCGGAGCATTTGGAAGTTGTAACAAAAGATCCTATGAGTCTTATAGACAATATTAAACATGCAGGTGCCATCTTCTTGGGTGAAAATACTCCGGAACCTATAGGTGATTATGTAGCAGGACCAAACCATACCCTTCCTACAGGTGGAACGGCAAAGTTCTACTCACCACTTTCTGTTGAGAACTTTTTGAAGAAGTCCTCTATTATTTCTATGTCTAAACAAGGTATGGAAGAGATAGGTGAACAGTGTGCACTTATTGCAAATACTGAGGGGTTGACAGCTCATGAAGAATCAGTAAGAATCAGATTGAGAAATTAAATATAAATATCTAGATAGAATCTAAAATTTACATTTGTTACAAGTGACAGTGTTCATACTTTGAACTTTGTAGTAAAAAGATATTTTTTTAAAGACTAATACGCTTTTTACATACTTTGAGCTATTATATAAGTTATTACATTTATTATGAGGTAGATATGAATTTCAAGAAGAGTATTTTAGTGAGTATGACAGCAGCCTTTTTTTTGGCAGGTTGCATGGGAAGTACAGATGAAGTTGAAGAGTTCAATAAACCGGCACTTCACTGGTACAAGAAGATAGGTGAAAGTATTTCCAAGAACAATATGGATAAAGCAGATGCATATTATATTTCATTAAAGAGTGAACATATGCGTTCACCGCTTATGCCAACTGCCATGATGATGCTTGCTAATGCACATATGATGCAGGAAGAGTACCTTTTAGCCAACTATTACCTTGATGAATACAATAAACGTTATGGTGAAGAGAGTACAAGAGAATATACTGACTTCATGAAGCTTAAGGCATCGTTCCTCGGGGTTAAAGATGTTTACAAAGATCAAAAACTCATCATGGACAGCATAAGCAATGCAAACAAATATATAATGCGCTATCCAGGTTCAGAGTATGCACCGCTTGTTAACACAATACTCATTAGACTTCACATGAGTCAATACCTGCTCAATGAAAACATTGCGGCCTTGTATGACCGTACAGGTAAAGAAGAAGCAGGAAAAATATATAGAGCAAAAAATAAAGGATCTGTTGTGAACTCAGCTGATATTACTCCTCCTGAAAAAGGTGTTATTGGGATGGTATTTGATTAAAAGCTTTGGCTTTTAATCAATTAAAAATTAAAAATTAAAAATTAAAAATTAAAAACGGTTTATTTAAATTATATAGCTCTCTTTTAATTTTTACTTCAAATCCAAAGGATTTAATGTGCAACTCAGCGATTATGATGCATTTCCAACCACTTTACCCATTGTTGTAGAGGATGAACTTTTTCTTTATCCTTTTATGATCAGCCCGATTTTTTTAACCGATCAGAAAGATATAGATGCTGCAACGGATGCAATGGAAAATAACTCTCTGCTTTTTGTTACCTCTTCTGTTTCAGGAAAAGAAGGAAGCCGTGATTTTAATGCAATGTATAAGGTAGGCGTTGTAGGCTCCATTATGCGTAAAGTGCACATACCAGACGGAAGAGTGAAGATACTTTTTCAAGGACTTGCCCGCGGAGAGGTAGTAGATCCTGTACAAGGTGATTTTAACCGTGCAGTTATCAACATAGTTGAGTTAGACAGTTTTGATAAACTGAAAGTAGATGCCCTGATGGGTATTTTGCGAGATAAAATAAAACAGCTCTCTTCTCTGAACAGTCATTTTCCTGCTGATCTTGTGCGTACCATAGAAGAGAATGATGAACCTCACCGAATAGCAGACCTGGTCTCTTCTATGTTGAAACTGGATAAAGAAGTGGCTTATGCACTCTACATAGAGCCAAATATAGAAAAACGGCTTTTAGGACTCATTGATGTAGTCACTTCTGAAATGGAAGCAGCAAAAGTGCAAAGAGAGATACGTACTAAAGTGCACTCTAAAATAGAACAGACCAATAAAGAGTATTTCTTAAAAGAGCAGCTTAAAGAGATACAGCAAGAGTTGGGAGTGGACACTCAACGGGAAGAGGAGATCGCTACTTTCAGAGAAAAAGTAGAAGCACTGAAACCTCATATGAATGAGGATGCCTTTAAAGAGATAAGCAAACAGTTGGACCGTTTTGCACGTATGCATCCTGAAAGCGGTGAAGCACATATGGTGCAGAGCTATCTGGAGTGGGTACTTGAACTACCTTTTGGAAAATTAAGTAAAAAAAGTCTCTCTGTGCATGATGTCTCTTCAGAACTTGATAAAGACCACTACTCTCTGGAGAAACCAAAAGAGCGTATTGTTGAATTTTTCTCAGTGAGAGAACTGGCAATGCTCAGAGGTATTAAACAAAAAGAGACTGGTGGTGTTATTTTATGTTTTGCAGGACCTCCGGGTGTAGGGAAAACGTCACTTGCTAATTCCATTGCAACAGCACTTGGGCGACCACTTGTCCGTATGGCACTTGGTGGTCTTGAAGATGTGAATGAGCTGAGAGGTCACAGACGAACGTATGTCGGTGCTATGCCGGGTAGGGTTGTACAAGGGCTTATAGAAGCAAAAAGTATGGACCCGGTCATTGTACTGGACGAGATAGACAAAGTAGGGCGTAGTATGCGTGGAGACCCAACTGCAGCACTGCTTGAAATACTTGATCCGGAACAGAACAGTAGATACAGAGATTATTATCTTAATTTCAATATTGATCTGAGCAAAGCGATCTTTATAGCCACTGCAAATGATGTAGGACGCATACCTGCACCATTGCGTGACAGAATGGAATTCATAGGTTTGAACTCTTATACGCCTAAAGAGAAATTTGAAATTGCAAAACGATATCTTATACCGCAAGAGCTGAAAAAACATGCACTTAAACGTAGAGAGTTCTCCATTTCCGATAAAGCGCTTAAAATACTCATAGATGAATATACCAGAGAAGCAGGTGTAAGGAATCTGCGTCGCAGACTTGCCTCACTTATGAGAAAATCTGCCAGAAAACTTTTAGAAGACAAAACGAAAGATGTGATACATATTACAAAGAAGAATTTGAAAAAATACACGGATAAAAAAGTATTTGAAATATCTTTAGTTGATTCCAAGCCTCAAGTAGGTGTGGTAAGTGGTCTTGCATGGACAGCCGTTGGTGGTGATGTTCTGACTATTGAAGCGATTAAAATTAAAGGTAAAGGACTTCTTCAGCTTACAGGTAGTTTAGGTGATGTGATGAAAGAGTCTGTACGTATCGCCCACTCTGTTGTAAAAATACTCATAGACCAAAAGAAGTTGGAAATTCCTGCTGATGTGATACCTAGAAGTTTGAAAGAACGTGATGATGGTATAGTTGTAGATTCTTCTGAAGTGTATAAGCGTTATGACCTTCATATTCATGTTCCTGAAGGAGCAACACCGAAAGATGGACCAAGTGCCGGGATTGCCATGGTAAGTACCATAGCTTCTATTTTGAGTAACCAAAAGATAGATAATAAAGTAGCAATGACCGGAGAGGTAACGCTTACAGGTAAAGTTCTTCCAATAGGTGGATTAAAAGAGAAATTGATTGCAGCATATAAAGCAGGTGTAACGAAAGCACTTATACCGCAGAAAAATTATGAACGTGATCTGGCTGATATACCAAATGAAGTAAAAGACAATATAAAAATTATAGGAGTTTCAAGTGTGGATGAGGTTTTAAAAGAGGTGTTTGTGTAGGGTCGGGAAGGGAGTGTAAATCTAACTGTGTAAATTCTAAAAGTTAAATTTATTTGATATAGTAGTCAAGTAAATTAATCTAAA
>Ga0209013_10003456_pt1 | contig 14037 bp, 12 predicted proteins | sample Cruoilmetagenom2_FD_187291 | JGI IMG/M metagenome (GOLD analysis project Ga0209013, IMG submission 187291) | Oil polluted marine microbial communities from Coal Oil Point, Santa Barbara, California, USA - Sample 2 (SPAdes) (version 2) | ecosystem: Environmental > Aquatic > Marine > Oil seeps ... | reverse complement strand
TAGAATCTCAGAAATCTTGTGTAAGAAAATTACTGGGTTCATTGTACATGCAAATTAATTTTACAATCAGGCATGTTATTTCCTAAGGTGAAACTACCCATATATCACTCTGTAACATAAGAAAAAATAATAAAGGCTTATATCATTAGCAATCAATGTTGGAATTTTCCTTTCAATCAATTTCGAATGTTTAGACTTGATATTCTATAAAGTAAATAAGAAAATAAGAAAATAAGAATACTAGAATTAAAGGGGCCATGACATGAAAATTATTGATATAACTGTTCCGATATTTAAGGGAATGCCAGTATACAAAAACAAACCAGAAAAGCAACCAAATTTTACAAGTAGCACAAATGGACATGTTACTGAATCACGCATGGAAATAGATGTGCATACCGGTACCCATATCGATGCTCCTTTACACATGATCAATGAAGGAGACGCATTTGAATCTATTTCACTTGATAAGTTAGTAGGTCAAGTGAAAGTGTTTGATTTAACCTCAATAGAAGTTAAAATCACCAAAACTGACCTTGAAAACCTATCTATTGAGAAAGGTGATTTTATTTTATTCAAAACCCGTAATTCTTTCGATGAGGAATTTAATCCTGATTTTATTTATTTGGGGGAGGACGGGGCCAGTTACTTGGTTGAATGTGAAATTAGGGGAGTTGGTATAGACTCTCTTGGGATTGAACGAAACCAGCCAAATCATCCGACCCATAAAGCCTTATTTAATGCTTCTATTATTGTTATTGAGGGATTACAATTACGGAGTGTTGAACCTAAAAGTTACCACATGGTTGCAGCACCGCTAAAACTCATTGGCGCAGATGCCTCTCCAGCTCGAGTTCTCTTATTTGAAAATGAATAATATAAAAAATAAAAATCAGTGAGCTCATTCCGCCCACCGATTTTTATTTTTAAAGCCTTATATAATCCCCATTTTCTCATTCATATCTTTCCATTCGGTATGGTAAGTTCCTTCTTTATCATTCCGCTGGTATGTATGGGCACCAAAATAGTCTCTTTGAGCTTGGATAAGATTGGCTGGCAAGGTTTCAGAACGATAGCTATCATAATAGGCTAGAGCGCTGGATAAAGCTGGAACTGGAATTCCTTGAGTGATGGCCAAAGACAATACTTTACGAAGAGAATTGTGATATTCTCCTACAATGTGCTGGAAGTAGGGATCCACTAATAAATTCGGTAAATCCTTCTTACGATCAAAGGCTTCTTTAATCTGTTGTAAGAATTGCGCACGGATAATGCAACCTCCCCGAAAAATCATTGCTATGTCACCGTAAGGTATTTCCCACTTATATTCTTCTGAAGCTGCACGCATTTGAGCAAATCCTTGAGCATAAGAGCAAATTTTACTCATATACAGAGCTTTTCGAATAGCTTCAATAATATCGGTTCGATTCCCGTTATATGTTTTTATTTTAGGTCCCTTAAGTAGTTTACTCGCTGCAACTCGCTCTTCTTTTATAGAAGAAATGAACCGAGCAAATACAGATTCGGTGATAATTGGCAAGGAAATACCCAAATCCAACGCATTTTGACTTGTCCATTTCCCTGTTCCTTTTTGACCTGCTACATCCAGAATTTGATCGACCAGCGGATTTTTCGTTTCACCGTCTACTTTTGTGAAAATGTCAGATGTGATTTCTATCAGATAACTATTGAGTTCTCCTTGATTCCACTCGGAAAAAACTTCGTGCAATTCCTCGGCCTCAAGACCAAGTGCATGTTTTAGAATGAAGTAAGATTCTGATATGAGTTGCATGTCTCCATACTCAATTCCATTGTGAACCATTTTCACATAATGACCAGCACCTTCAGGGCCGATATAGGCATTGCATGGAATTCCATCCACTTTGGCTGAAATTGCATCGAAAATCGGTTTTACTTGCTCGAAAGCTTCTTTTGAACCACCAGGCATTATGGATGGACCAAAACGGGCTCCTTCTTGGCCACCAGAAATTCCTGCCCCAATAAAATGAAGTCCCAACGATTTTAAACTTGACGTACGCCTATTTGTGTCTTTAAAAAAAGTATTTCCTCCGTCAATGATTATGTCCCCTTTTTGAAGATGATCGACAAGAGATTGAATGACCTCATCCGTTGTATCCCCAGCCTTGACCATCAATAAAATTTTGCGAGGAACTTCTAAAGAATCAACAAACTCCTTAATGTTAGAGGACCCAAAGACATTTTTATCTTGTGCTTCATTGTTTGTGAAACTGTCTATTCGGTCTGTCCAGAAATCGAAAACCGATACTGAGTATCCCTTGCTCTCTATATTTAGTGCCAGATTCATGCCCATTACCCCTAAACCAATAATACCTATTTGCTGCTTAGACATACTATTCCCCCATTTCATTCCACTTTAAAATAAAATTTATCCATATAACAAATTACTGAATCTAATTACATCTAAATCTCCGTTGCTGAGAGCCCAACTATACATAAAACAGCTTTTACTTAGTGAAGTATTTACAGAAATTAAAAACAACTACTCAAAAGTCCTTTTTTCATCTCCAACTAAATCCATTTTCCTGTAACAATAGGTCAGCAGCATGTGGCCCTGATGAACCGGCAGGGTATGGGTATAGAGGCAGGGTATCATCTTGAAACGCTTCTAATAAAGGCTGAGTCCATTTCCAAGATGACTCTACTTCTTTCCAATGGACAAAGAATGTTTTATTTCCATTTATCGCATCAAATAAAAGAATTTCATACGATTCAGGCTGTTCCTCAGAATTGGTGGAAAGGTTATTACATGTTAGGTCTAGTTGGTCCATGGGAAAATTATCGATATAATTCCATAATGACACTCTTTCGTGTGGACTTATTTCAATTATTAATAGGTTTGATGGTATTTCACTATCCTGGAACCCACCTAAATTAATCGATTTATTCCTGAACTCAATCACGATTCGTGTGGACTTTTGATCCAATCGTTTTCCCGTACGTATATAAAAGGGAATCTTACTCCAAGATGGGTTATCAATATACAATCGTGCAGCAAAAAACGTATCATTTTTTGAATATGCAACTACTCCTGGTTCTTCCTGGTAACCAGCAACTGATTTACCATGCACTTCCCCCGATTCATACTGGCCACGTACAACATTTTTTGATATATCCTGCTGTTTAATGGGTCGAAGGGATTCTATGATATCTCCCTGCTTCTTTCCAATTTTTTTGTTAGTCTCTTTTGGGGGAAGCTGCAATGCTGTCATCCGGACTAACTGGAGTAAATGATTCTGGAACATATCGCGAATTGCTCCTGCTTGGTCGTAATAATCGGCTCTTTTTTCTACACCAACCGTTTCACTTGCAGTAATTTGGACATTGGCAATTTGTTTCTGATTCAACAGTGAATCCAATATCGGGTTTGCTAATTTCAAAGATTCAAGATTTTGAACAATAGGTTTTCCTAAGTAGTGATCTATTCTATAAATCTCATCTTCTGTAAAAACTTCACGTAACTTTCCATTTAGTTGCTGAGCCGACTTTAAATCACTCCCAAAGGGTTTTTCTACAATAAGGCGTTTCCATCCGTTGGTTTGACTTATTCCACATGCACTAAGATTCGACGTGATTACATCAACTAAATTTGGTGAAACTGATAAGTAGAACAACCTATTTCCAGATAATCCTAACTGTTTTTCTCGCTGTATAATAATATCATGCAACAATTGGTATGAATTTTGATTACGGGCATCAAATGCACAATATCGAAATTTACTTAAAAACTCTCCCAAAATAGAAGTTTGAACTGTCCTTCTCGAATACTCCCGAAGAGAACGTTCGACAATGCTTTGAAAATTCAAGTCTGAAAAGGGGCTTCTACCTAATCCAATTATCGAAATAGGACTTGGTAATTTTCCTTCTAGATATAAGTTGTATAAGGCAGGGAATAATTTTCGTTGCGCTAAATCGCCTGTTGCTCCAAATAAAACGAAGGTCATACTTTGTACATTTTGTTCATTCATTTTTTCATCCTCCTTTCCAAAGTATTAAAGAAGCTAATAAATTGGAAAACTTGCTCTTGAGTTCTATCTTATTAGTAATTCAACGTAATCTAGTTACTTTAATCGAGGATATAAATGAATTTTTCTATTCTATCGAATTCCTCAAATAGAGATTTATCTAGAAGTAACTTATCTGTTTCGTTTTAATAATGAGACTTATTTTATTCGCAATTCCAATTCTTTATCAAAGAAATGCGCTTTGTTCAAGTCAAATGCCATGTCGATTGCTTGTCCGGCTTGAATATTGAAACCTGCATCCACACGCGCCACAAAGTCTTGATTATTCACTCTGGAATAAAGAATGATTTCTGCCCCCATCAATTCAGAAACTTCAACAGAAGCTATGATCTTTGTTTCAGGAGATGAATCAAGGAATAATGGTTCATTGTGGATATCTTCAGGACGGATACCGAGAATGAGTGATTTTCCTTCGTACCCTTGGTCCTGTAGCTTTTTCAGCTTGTTTTCCGGGACAAGTACTTTTACTTCTCCCATGACAAAATACTGTCCTTCTAATTTACCGTTTAAGAAATTCATGGAAGGTGAGCCAAGGAATCCGCCGACAAACATATTATCTGGCTCATCGTATACTTCTTTTGGCGTCCCCACTTGCTGGATAAGACCATCTTTCATAACAACAAGGCGTGTCGCCATGGTCATCGCTTCTGTTTGGTCATGTGTTACATAAACCGTCGTTGTCTGCAACCTTTTATGGAGTTTTTGAATTTCCGCACGCATCTGTACACGTAGTTTCGCGTCTAGGTTGGATAACGGTTCATCCATTAAGAACACTTCAGCATCCCGTACAATCGCGCGACCTAAAGCCACACGCTGACGTTGACCGCCTGAAAGAGCTTTTGGTTTCCGGTATAAATATTCCTCAAGGCCTAAAATCTGAGCCGCGTTATCTACACGTTCTTTGATTTCAGCTTTTTTAAATTTGCGCAACTTCAAACCGAACGCCATATTATCGTACACATTCATATGCGGATAAAGTGCATAGTTTTGGAAGACCATCGCGATATCACGGTCTTTCGGAGATACATCGTTCATCCGTCTATCCCCAATAAAAAGGTCGCCCTCGGAGATGTTTTCCAATCCGGCAATCATGCGGAGTGTAGTAGATTTTCCGCAGCCTGATGGACCCACTAGGACTAAAAACTCTTTGTCTCTAATTTCAAGGGTAAAATCTTTTACCGACACAACGCCTTTATCATATATTTTTTTAACATTTGTTAAATTCAATCCGGCCATATTTTCTCCTCCTAAATGTATAAGTACTTTCATTGTTTGATAAAAGAATACGATACTGTCATTCATTTAGATATGGTGAATCTGCCCAAAGATTTTATTGGTCTTTGTGCAGATTATATTATTTCAAAATTTGTCAGTATTAAAAATGCTTAGCCTAAGTTGTACCTAGCGAGTAATTCACCATATCTAATGCATTTCCATGAGTTCATTTGTACGTTGCAATTAGACTTGCACAATAAGCAACAAGTGCCCCATCAAAAGATCGGAGAGATATTCCGGTATTTTCCTGGAATTTATTAAGGCGATACTGCAGCGTATTTCGATGTATGAATAGTTTCTTGGCAGCAACTGATGCATTGAGGCCGTTTTCAAAAAAGTATCGCACTGTTTGAAGTATCTCTATGTCATAGCCAAGAGGGATTAAAACCTCTTTAGTGAGAGTGTTTTTCATGTTCTCCGACATTTGTTCAATTAAGTGAAAGGGAAAGGTATTTGCCATCGTATGGATTTGAGTAGCGCCATTATACGACATGGCTTTAATAAACCATTCTTTTTCCATAGTGAAATGGTTTGGAAAGAGAGAATCAGCTAATCGGAATTGCCCAACATAGATTTTTGTCCTGGTATAGAAATCACTTTCCAGTGCAGTGAGAAAAGAAGAGAAGTGTTCCACCGTGTGAATAGAGTAGGATTTTTGTTCGATTAAAAGAGCATTTTGTGAAGAAATAAATACGAGCTGCATAGACTCTCCGAAAAACGCATTACTAGCCTTCGATAAATCAGCTTCATTCATATTATTTTCTTTGAAATAAAGCTGTATTATCCGAATTTCCGTACCTTCTTTTATAGGTGAATGTCCACCAAACTCAAGAAACGAACGCCATTTCCTAGAGATTGATTTGTGGAGAAAAGGTAACTTTACTTCTGAAAAGAGGGTGGAGAAAAGGGCGTAATCACGCTTAGAAACTTCTGTTTTACTAATTTTAAACCAATTATTAGTGTGTGAGTTATGAAACAGGTGGACACCTTCTTCGAGTTCAGTTGGGTATTCATCTAGAAATTGGAAGGATGGAAAGAATTTAAATAAATCTTTATCCATTGGTAAAATGCCTCTTTTCTTAACAGATTTTGCCGATATAAAATTCAGGTATCTACATATGTATTAGAATACAATAAAAGAAAAAGACAACCTATTATGATTTATATTAATAAAATAGACATCACGTACTGTTACATTTAATTAATAGTCTGAATATTAATAATAGCTTGACTTCTTTGAATAGTATAACATATTATATAAATTAATATAACGTCATATGACGTTATAAAAAACCGGAGGTGTTGAAATGAAGTCAACTCAAGGGACTTTAGTCGAAGAAGCAGTAACTGTTAAGGATAAGCGAGGTGTAGAAATGAAACCTGAACATGACGCTCAAATCAAGAATGTTTTAGCTGCAGTAAGTGCCAGAAAAATCCAAAACGTATTCTTTGTAGCGTGTGGAGGTTCAATGGCATCATTGTCATTTGGAGAATATTTCATTAGTAAGGAAACTGAAGTAGCTAGTCATGTTTATACTGCCAATGAGTTCATTCATCGCAATCCAAAATCACTAGGTGAAAATAGTTTAGTAATCTTAAGATCTCATTCAGGTACAACACCCGAAACAGTCAAAGCTGCAAGTTTCGCCAAAGAAAAAGGAGCACTGACTGTAGCAATTTCAATGGATGTTGAATCTCCTCTTTGTCAAGCTTCAGAGTATAGTGTTCACTATAATTATAAAGATGGCTCAGATGCCATAGATGGAGAAGTTGGAATTTATTATTCATTAATTTTCGAACTATTAAATGTTCTATCACCCAACGAGAAATATACTCGTGTTGTAAACCAGTTATCAAATCTTGGAAGTTTAATTAAGAAGAATACAGAGTTATTTGCAGAACAGGCCAATGAATTTGGGAAAAAATACAAAAGAGAAAAAATTATTTATACAATGGCAAGTGGGGCATACATTCATCATGCATATTCCTTTACAAGTTGTTTATTGATGGAAATGCTTTGGATTCATTCAAATGCCATCCACTCTGGAGAGTTCTTCCATGGACCTTTCGAAATTACAGATTTTGATGTTCCATTTTTAGTTATTAAAGGTGATGGAGCTAGCCGTCCACTTGATGAACGAGCAATTGATTTTGTTGGGAAATATAGTGATAAAGTAGAAGTGGTAGATATTGAAAATTTAAATTACGATGGAATTGATGCGGATTTAAAGGAATATTTTGGACCAGCTTTAACAGGAGCAGTTTTAAGACTATATGCAGATGGGTTAGCTGAACACACAGGACATCCATTATCTGTAAGAAGATATATGTGGAAGATGGAATATTAAGTATGCGGGAATCCCGCAAACTAGTCCTACTCTGACGGGAATTAGTAAAATGATGAAAAGGGGTTTTTAGATGAAAAAAATACTGGGATATTCAATTTTTCTACTTCTTTTAACATCTATTCTAACGGCATGTAATTCTAATGAAGAAGGCACACCTGAGGCGGAGGCTGAGGCTGAGGATGGGAAAGTTGTAATTGACTTTTTCCATAGATGGCCAAATGAACCTAGAAAGTCTTTTTATGATGAAAAAATTAAAGAATATACGAATGCACACCCCGATGTCCAAATCAATGTAGACTATGTATTGAATGACTCTTATAAAGAAAAAATAAAGGTTTTAGTTGCGAGTGAAAATTTACCGGATATTTTCTCATCATGGTCAGATTCTTTTGCTGAGAATCTAGTGTCTTCCGATAAAATTATGCCTTTAAACGATGTTCTTATTAATGATGAAGAATGGTCATCGAAAATAATTGAATCCCAGTACGGTGGTTTCACATTTGATGATGTAACATATGGTGTACCATTTACAGTTGATGGGAAAGCTTTTTTCTTTAATAAAGCAATCTTCGAGGAAAATGGTATAAGTGTTCCTAAAACTTATGATGAGTTTATTGACGTATTAGATGCATTGCAGAAAGCTGGTTATAAGGAACCTTTAGTAGAAGGGTTAACTAACACTTGGGCCATTTCTCATTATATGGGGACCATTTTCCAAAGAATTCTAGATCCAACTGTATTAGAGAAAGATTATAACCCAGAAACTGGAGAGTTCACAGATGAAGGGTATATCAAAGGTCTTGAAATATTTAAAGAACTGACTTCTTATATGGGTGATGTTTCCACAGCAATCGATCATGAGGCAGCTCGTAATATGTTTGCAAGTGGAGAGGTTCCAATTTTGTATATGCAATTTGCGGAAATTAAGCTAGTACAAGAAATTGGTGATGTGGAAATGGGCTTCTTTGATTTCCCGTCAATCTCAGGAGGTAAAGGAGATCAAACTGCACTGACAGGTGCACCTGAAGGATGGATGTTAAGTAAAAATGCTCCAGAAGAAACTGTGGATTTCTTGAAATTCTTAACTTCTGAAGAAACTGCTACTCAATTTACAAAAGTTGATGGTCAACTAAATGCTGTTGAAGGAGCAGTAACGTCAGAAAATGTAAATGAAACTAGTTTGGAGGCTTATAATATTATAACTAATGCGTCATCTACTGCATCATGGTTTGATAACGCGGTCAATATTAATATAGCTGATATCTTTATGCGTGGTGGCCAGGGATTAGCTACAGACCAGGTTACTCCTTCAGATATCTTAAAAGAAGTCCAACAAGAAGCAGAAAGTCTTAAAAAGTAGAAGTATAAGAGTGAATAAGTCCTAATGTTCTTTGAATATTAGGACTTATTAAAATGAAAGAAGGTGCGTTTATGATTGCTAGAAACTACAGGATTATTCCAACTTTATTTATCTTACCGAGTTTATTATTCTTAGGCGTCTTCATTTATTTTCCACTCGTCCAAAACGTCATCAACAGTTTCTTTGACTTTAGTGTTTTTTCTCAAACTAAGGAGTTTATTGGATTATCCTCATTTAAAGAATTGTTTCAAGATAAAGTAATTATGATAGCACTTTTGAATAATATTAAATATGCTGTTATATCTGTAGCTTTTCAGGTTGCGTTTGCATTAATCCTTGCTACTATTTTAGAGGATAAGTTGTTTAGAAAAATAGCACCAGTTCTTCGAGTAGTATATTTTATACCGGTCATGATCTCGATTTCCGTAATTGCGTTGTTGTTTAATTTTATATATAACCCTCAAATGGGTATTTTAAACGGATTTTTAGAATTAATTGGACTAGAAAATTTAGCAATTCCTTGGTTAGGAAACGCTACAACATCAATATATGCAGTTATTGCAATGTCACAGTGGCAAAGTATCGGGTTTATTACGATGTTATTTATTGTAGCTATTCAGAAAATCCCTAAAGAATTATATGAAGCTGCCGAAATAGACGGAGCAGGGAAAGTGAGAAAGTTCCTTAGTATAACTATTCCTCAAGTCAAGGAAACAATGTTTGTAAACACACTTATTACTGTGACAGGAGCCATGTTAGTTTTTAATGAACCGTATATATTAACTAATGGGGGCCCAGGTTTTAGCTCCATGACACTGTCTGTCCATATGTATCAACAAGGATTTGTTAAAGATAATATGGGATATGCTTCAGCTGTAGCAACATTAATCTTTGTCCTGACGGCTATATTTGCACTGATTCAAATTAGGGTTTCTGGAACAGGAAAGGATGAGTAGCATGACCAAGACAAATGTTGAAGTAGAATTACTGAAACAAGATAAAGTAGCTAAAATGTCCAAGTCAAAAGCGAAACTAGATATAAATACTAAAATATCTAAGAACATAGTTCTACTAGGCTTATTGTTATTTGCATTTCTCATCCTATATCCTCTTTACTGGATGGTTATATCTTCTTTAAAAAGTTACGACGAAATTTATAATAATGTTTGGGGACTTCCGTCAGTATGGCATTTTGAAAACTATTCAACAGCTTGGTCGCTGGGTATATCAAGCTACTTTACTAATAGCTTAATTGTTACCCTAGCAACTATAATATTAGTGGTTATCATTGGATCTATGGCAGCGTTTACATTATCTAGGTACAAATCAAAATGGATTAATATTTCTTTAATATTCATCATCGGGGGTTTAATGATGAATCCGCAAGTTGCGTTAATCCCATTGTTTGAACTGTTGACCTGGATGGATTTAATTAATACCAGATGGGCATTGATATTAACTTACGTAGCCTATAGATTGCCTTTGACTATTATATTGATTAGAGCTTTCTTTCTAAGTATTCCTAAGGAATTAGAAGAGTCAGCAATTATTGATGGTTGTAGCGAGTTTGGTATATACACAAAAATCTACCTGCCGTTGTCAATTCCAATCATTGTTACAACGATTGTTTTAACTGCTTTCTTTGCTTGGAATGAATTTTTATTTGCAACAATTTTTGTTGATTCCAACATTTTGAAAACAATCCCTTCAGGTCTAATGAATTTTAGAGATGCACTCAGAACTGATTGGGGAGTTCTACTTGCAGGTATGGTAATAGCATCTATTCCTATGATAATTTTACTCGTTGTACTACAGAAATATTTGGTAAGAGGACTATCAGAAGGGTCTGTGAAGGGCTAAGGGGAGGAAATGAGAATGAATTTAATAGCTGTTGGAGATAATGTTGTAGATTGTTATTTAGATCAACAGAAGTACTATCCGGGTGGTAATTGTGTTAATGTGGCCGTAAATGCCAGAAGGAATGGCGCAGAAAAAGTATCGTATATTGGAATTTTTGGTACTGATGAAAAGTCGGAACATATTAAATATGCATTGAGTGAAGAATATATAGATTTTGAATATTCCCGAACTGCAGTTGGTATTAGCGGACAACCTCAAGTATCGTTGACTGCAGATGGTGACAGGGTTTTTGTGGGAGGCCCCAAAAATACAGTACAACATAACATGAAGCTGCAACTAATTAATGAAGAATTGAATTTTATGTCCGACTTTAATGTATGTCATATTAGTTGTTACTCTTCTATGGAAAGTGAACTTGCTAAGATTTCCAATGTAATTGATGTATCGTATGATTTTTCAAATAGATTGAATCTTGATTATATAGAGTCGATTGCACAGCATGTCAAATATGCTTTCTTTTCAGCTGCAGAATTATCTGATGAAGAATTGAATCGATTCATAGATCAGGTGAAAATCTTCGACTTTGAAGTGTTTGCTTTAACTAGAGGTAGTTTACCCGCCCTATTTGTATGTAACGGAACCGTATTTGAACAGAAATTAAATCCAATCGCTGTCGTAGACACTATGGGGGCGGGGGATAGTTTGATTGCTGGTTTTTTAGTTAATTATATAAATGGAGTAGGTATGGAGGTCTCTTTAGAGAGAGCTACAAAATCTGCCGAAAAAACATGTGGGATATACGGTGGTTTTGGATATCCAAAAGAATTCTGAAATTGTATTGAAATATCTCCTCATGTAAAGTTAAATAACAAGTAACTCAACGTTTTATAGGGGGGATTTTATGAAGAACCAAGAAAATAACAACTTAGATAGTTCCATATTATTATATGAACAGATTAAAGCAGGAATAAAAGAATTAATCAAAAACAATAACCTGAAGGTTGGACAAAAAATACCCAACGAGTCGGAACTATGTGAAATTTTCAATGTTAGTCGAATAACTATTCGCAGGGCTATTAAAGAATTGGTGGACGAAGGTACCATTGAAGTTATAAGAGGTAAAGGGACTTTTGTCAAAGCATCTAAAAAGGTTCTGCATTTATTGAATTTAAAAGGATTTACAGAAGGTTTATCAACAAGTGAGAATAATATGGAAAAAGAGATTTTATATACGAGATTAATACGTGATGATGTTGAAATTTCCAAGGCCTTTTCATTTGAACAAACCGATTTTTTAGAGTTGGTGCGCATTATTAAAGATGCAGATGGACCATTTAGTGTTGATTATGCTTACTTACCTTTAAGCGTATATCCGGGTATTGAAAAATTGTTAACCAATAGTATCTCGACATTTGAGGTTATAAGAGAAAAATATAAGGTTATGTTTACGAATGTAAAAAAAGAAATAGAATATATCCATCCACCACCTGAAATTTATAAATATTTAGGGATTAATAAATCATCGACGGTTATTTTAGTGAAAAAGGTAATCTATGACGCTGATAATTCCCCTGTTCACTACTCTAAATATTATTTGGTAGGTGACAGAGTGAAATTTTATATAGATGCAGATTATACGGGATTGGAATAGAACGGATGGCTTTTTCAAACTGCACATTAACAAAGACAACAAATTTGTCTCGCCCTTCGAGTCTCGCATCTTAATGGCCATCTACTCTATTTTAAGCATAAAACTTCAAATCTCGTGGAAAAGTTATTTCACACGTAAAACTAATTGCAACTCGATATGGATACTTTTTTATAATATTTCCCTTTTAGGAAGAGAATCAATACTTAATTTCAAATGATTTAAGATCAAATGATAAGGGAGATGCAAAATGATAAAAGGAATCATATTTGATTTTGACGGATTAATAATGGATACCGAAACGCATCAGTACCGTATATTGGAGGAAATTTTTACAGAACACGGCAGTGAGTTACCGATTAATCGCTGGCAACAGGGAATTGGGACGCATACTGGTTTTTCTCCTTTCCAATATTTGGAAGATAAGCTTGAGCGGAAAATCGACCATCAACTTTTGAAAGAACAGTTTAAGAAGAGGTTATATACAAAACTAGCAGTAGAGAAAGCGAGAGCTGGGGTGGTGGATTATTTAAAAGCTGCAGAAGGGCTCGACCTGAAAATTGGATTGGCATCCAGTTCAAGTTTTCGGTGGGTGTCTTCTCATTTGTACAGTTTGAATATCTTTGATTACTTCGAATGTATTAAAACATCAGACGATGTTGAAAAGGTCAAACCCGACCCCTCTCTATACCTGCAAACAGCTGAATGTTTAGGTCTGTCTGTCGATGAGTGTCTTGTATTTGAGGATTCTGCAAACGGAGCACTGGCCGCGAAACGGGCAGGTATGGAATGTGTTATCGTTCCGAACGAAATGACGCACTCAATGGACTTCTGCGCGGTTGAGCACAGACTAGACTCTATGACCGATATGTCGCTTACTGATGTAATAGATTATGTAAATAGTATCAGAGTTACAAAATAGATTTCATTGGACCCACTCCTTCCTGTGAGTTAGGAAATTCAAAAAAAATGATCTTCATATTTAATTAAGCTTAAATGAAGAAGACCACTAATTTTTATTCCAATAATAATTAGTGGAAAAATCAAAATTACTGTAACTGAATAGCGTATAAAAAGGATATGTGCCTTAAATAAGGGAACAATCCTTTTTTATATGTCTCCTAATTCGTTCTATTTAGTTTTACTGAAACAAATAAGAAAGAAGAAATTTCTAACCGCTTCTTTACTCTTTCATGATTTATCGTTTTGGTTGCACAAAACATCCTAGACTCGACTATATGTAAAGAAAAATAAGAATTTTTTCTTTACATATGACACCTTGTAGACCAATTCATGCTCAAAATAAAACTAAAAATTGATGCAAGTTACCACTGAATTTACACATAACATAATAACTATTCGTGTTGCCTTTAGAAAGGACGATCGCTAGAATTTGTTTGTGAAATTTCAGAGAAATGTTTGCGAAATGTTAATCAAATCCTAAATCACTTTAGAAATATACACTCATTTACTTCCTAATTC
>Ga0209013_10003455_pt1 | contig 14037 bp, 13 predicted proteins | sample Cruoilmetagenom2_FD_187291 | JGI IMG/M metagenome (GOLD analysis project Ga0209013, IMG submission 187291) | Oil polluted marine microbial communities from Coal Oil Point, Santa Barbara, California, USA - Sample 2 (SPAdes) (version 2) | ecosystem: Environmental > Aquatic > Marine > Oil seeps ... | reverse complement strand
GGCCATGGGAATCATGGCCACAAACAAGAAGAAGGTGGAGCCGGCGAATTTCCGGTTAATCAACAAGGCCAGGAACAGCGCGCCGAGAAATTCAAGGGTCACCGAAAAGAGTACGATAATTGCAGTATTTCGCAGGGCAATTAAAAAGTCGGGATCTGTAAAAACCATGACGTAATTCTGTAATGTAAAGGCTCCGGCTGCAGTCTGGAAGCTCTTTATAAGTGTAATAAGAACTGGACGTAACCAGAAAAAGGCGTAATAGATAACAACTGGAGCGATTAGCAAATAGGGGACAGCTTTTGATCCGAGGTCACGAAACCTTTTCGCGGGAGCGGAAGCGGTCATAGGAAATCCCTTTCATAAGAAGGATAGGACCGGTTACCCGGTCCTATCCATTCAGCTCTAGCTAAGGTGCATATTACTTCAGGAGGGCGACAATGCAGGCTTCTGCTTCGTCGAGTCTTTCCTGCGTAACATCAAGTCCAGCCAGAATGGTGTCTTCGAAGACATCATCGTAGCAGGCTTTTACTGCACCCCAGTCCTGGTAGTCGCTTCCGGGAACACCGGAAACCACACCGTTGTTGAGAACCAGAACGGCTTTGTTGATGACCTCATCAATAGCTTCGTCACCAAGGTAATCGCGGGCTTCTTCCACGGGCGGAATGAATCCACCGGTGCCTTTGGCCAGTTTTACCTGGATCTCAGGTCGGGTTAGGTACTCGAGGAAAGCGATAGCCAGATCATAATTGGCGGAGCCCTTCATCACTGCGTAGCCGCTGACGCCGGCGATGCTGCCGATTCCAGCAGGTCCGGAGGGGGCGGGAGCCAGGGTGAACGCGGTCTCATTGGAGGCAAAGACCTGTCCAGCGCGGGCGTTGTGGAATACTGTTAACCAGGATTCTTCGCGCATCATGGGGTCTACACAGCTGTCAACGTTTAACACTGTGGGAACAAATCCACCAGCTTTACCAATGGTTTCCCAAACTTTCCAGGCAGCCATTGCACCTTCGGAATTTGCGTCAGGGAATCCGGCGCCGTAAGACAGGCCGGTGCCACCGAACATGTAAACCCAGGATTTGGAAGGAATACCGGTGATGCAGACTTTTCCTTCGCCTTCGCCTTCAGCGATAGCGACGGCCCAGGCAGCATACTGATCCCAGGTGATGGCATCGAGATCAACGCCGTCGGGGAGGTATGGCAGGGCTTTATTATTGGCCAGAAGCAGATAAACATCAGCGCCAACGGGCAGGAAGTACTGTTTGCCATCTCTATTGGTGTCAGTGACAAATGACTCGCTGAAGTGACGGTCATCCCAGCTGGCGACCACATCGGTTAGATCCTCAACCCAGCCAGCATCGAGCCACTGGGGCATGGAACCATTGTGGGACACGACGATATCGGTGGTCACATGGTTGGTGGTCTGCTGAAGTTCAGCTTGTTGGAGCAGGGTTGCGTCATCAATGATCGAGAAGTTAACGGTCACACCGTGCTCTTCTTCGAAAGGCTTAATGATCTCGTTGATGAAAAACAACTGCTCTGCGGGGGGGCTGAACAAGCGTGAGGAGAAGACCAGGGTCTTGGATGCGACCATGACTTCTTCGGTCACGACTTCTGTGATTGTTTCGCCTTCTTTTTCAACAATCACTGTTTCGACGATGGTTTCTGGCTGGCAGGCAGTCAAGAACAACGCGCCAACAAGAACGATCGCCATAACGATAGAAAACTTCTTCATTTTTTTCCTCCAAACTTTTGGTTAATGGTGAACAAATAACGCTGCTACATGGTCATACGGATTTGATTGAGGAAACCACCTCCTTTAAATTCCAGATTTAGTTTGATTGTTAGTCCCAATACTTGATTGCCGAACCATCAGGGATGGCTGCAGGATGATTTGTTCCTGTTCAATGGGTTCGGCGCGAATCTGCTTAATTAACATTTCACACACCATTTCACCGATCTGGTATATGGGTTGATGGACTGTGGTCAGGGGCGGGTGGCAGTGTTCAGCCAGGGGGATGTTGTCAAAACCGGTGACTGCGACATCATTCCCAACTTCCAGCCCCAGCTGTTGGGCAGCGCTGATGACTCCCAGAGCCATCAAATCATTGCAGGCGACGATAGCTGTGGGCGGATCTTCCATTGTGAGTAGATCAAGACCTAACTGATATCCGGCTCGTTGGGTGAGATCGCCGGTGACCATCAAGTTTTCATCCATCTCGAGTTTGTTGTCTTTTAAACCATCCAGGAATCCCTGGCGGCGGTAATGTCCAAACATGAACTCCGCTGGCGCATCCAGGTAGCCAAAACGTTTGTGGCCCAGGTCGGCCAGATGGCAGGTAATGAGTTCCATCCCGTATCCGCCGTCCTCATCCACATAGGCATAATCATCGTGATCCAGCATGCGGCCAAAGGCTACAAAGGGGATCTCCATCTGGGATAGGAACTTGATGCGCTGGTCCTGCTGCCGGGTGCGGACGATAATAAAACCGTCCACTCGTGGGCTGCTGACATTCTTTTGATAGGCCTTCAGCTCCATGGTACCGGGAGGCCGGGTTGAGACCAGCAGGTCAAAACCCAGATTGGCGGCCTGGTTGCCGATCCCGGCCAGGAATTCGCTGAAAAAGGGGTCCGAAAATCGCGGCCCGTAGGTGGGCATGATAAAGCCGATTGTATCGGTGCGTTGTTTTTGGAGACGCTGGGCGTGGATGTTGGGAATGTAGCCGAGTTCTTCGGCGATCTGACGGACCTCAGCCTTGGTTTCAGGGCTGACATCATCAAAGTCGTGTAGTGCCCGGGAAACGGTGGTGACCGATTTTCCGACCTGCTGAGCGATATCTTTGAGGGTAACAGGCATAAGTGGGAGAGATCCTTGACCCAAAACGTTTAAGTATTGGTTTGATGATAAACCAAAACGTTTTGGATTTCAATGATGTGGGGGTATTTCAGGAAGAAAATCATATTTCCCGTACCTGTAGGGGAGTTTTGGAACCGACTATGTATCTGTGGGGGAAGGAGGAAGCTGCGCTTCCAACCGGAGATGGAGGACGGGAGGCGGAAGGAGGATGAATTGAAGTGTGAGGCGTAAAGTGTAGGTCGATTAGACCCAGCGGGTCGCCCTTATTATGTACTGTCATTGCGAGGAGGCTGAAAGCCGACAAAGCAATCTCAACTTGGATTGTAGATATGTTTTTTTACCTTGATTGAACCTTCTCCCAAGGTCAGTTTCCATAAAAGTATTTAAACCATAGTTCATGGAAATTGAGATTGCTTCGTCGTTCACTACGTTCTCTCCTCGCAATGACAGTGGACTGGTTTGTCATCCTGAGATCGAGGGAACAGAGATGGAAGGATCCATCAGGCGATCCAATTTAAGAAGAGAAGTTAATGGTGAGGGATCTGAATATGGATCCTTCACTGCGCTCAGGATGACATTTTAGGAGAGGGTGTCATTGCGAGGAGGCTGAAAGCCGACAAAGCAATCTGAACTATATAAAACTGAAACCTTAATTCCCTCTTCAATTCTCTCAATCCGGAATGACAAATTATTTTATCCTTCAATGTTTCTCAAACCCAACGGTATAATTTGTGTTTAGAATTTGAATAATTATCAAGCGAAGGAAGGAATAATGTTTTCAAGAAGATCTCGCACCGTACTGGTCATCACACTTTTGCTCTCACTTTCTTTGGCATGTTCGATCACGGGCGGAAATGAAACGCCGCCTGAAGTCAGTTCGGAGGATACCATTGCTACTTCGGTGGCGGCAACGATCTCGGCCGATCAGGGTGGAGAAGACATGACACCTACTGAATATCCCACGGTTCATCCAACGGTGACTGCTTCAGCGCCGGAACCGAACTTCAGATATGCTGGTGTCAGCTTCTTCTTCAACCCCATCCTGGCTGATGATCTGACGGCCGGCGTCACCCCGGGGGATTATGAGGAAGATAACCCCTGGTGGAGCACACCGGAGCACCGTGTATTCCGATTTAATAACTGGGTTCTATCCGATGCCTTTCATTCTTCAACCATCAAGGTTTACCCCGTGGCAGATTTCAAGGCCATCAATGAAAATGTCAGCAACGGCCTGGATGCCCTTCAGTTGGCGCTGGATACCCATCCGGCGGACCATGCTGGATTGGCAATGTCAGATCTATTTAACGCCGGACAGCTCTATCAATCCAATATCAAATATATTGACTTTCAAAATGGACGGGGAGCACGCTGGCTGGCCCAATATGGGCAGGGATATTCCAGTGTTGGCTGGCCAAATCTCTTTTATGCTTATCAAGGTCTGACTGATGATGGCCTGTATTATGTCAGTATCATCCTGCCTGTGACTCATCCCTATCTGCCTGATGTAGATATCGCCGATCTTGATGATGAATTCTACGAGAATTATGGTGCCTATCGTGACGGGATCGTTGCCCAGTTGGAGAGCGAATCAGATAACACGTTCGTGCCATCCCTGGTTCTGCTGGACGAGATTGTCGCATCGCTCCGGATTGGAGAAAATTAAGGCGTGAAGAGTAAAGAGTAAATCGATTTTACGCGACTAAAAAGGAAGGGCGACGTTCCCCCGACACTGCTTGGGATAGGACGCCGCCCTTTTTATTTGGTGTCCTTGCGGGGGATGTAAACCGACAGCCTGACTAGATAGAAGTGAAGGGAAGCAATCTCCCAGAGAACCGGAAATGACAATAATTAATACGCTCTAGTAGGAACGCCAGCTCCTGCGGTGATGAGATCCGGAAGAGCTGACGCTCTCCCTTGAGCGCGTTAGGTTAGGGATCTGAATATGGATCCTTCACTATGTTCAGGAGGACAAACGAGGGAACTGAGATGGAAGGATTAGAGAAATTTAGAGGGGTTTTGGAGGGAAGACATTAATAATTATTAAATAACTCTTTCTTCCCTATGTAAATACCATATCCAAAATAATCATCCAGGTTAGGGGGCGTTAATCCTTCTTCCCGGATAGACTTCACGAATTCCCGGTAGTCAGAGTTGCGAATATATAACCCGAAAGCCTGTACCAAAGACCCCAGAAAACCACCCCAACCGTAGCGATCCAGAATGCCCCTGGATTCCTCACGGGTGCTGATGGTGCTGGTGCGCTGGAAGATATCTACCAGCCCGACACTTTGCATCAATTCGACCCACTCCGAGGGCTGGAGGGGCATAACATTAGCGCCCAGATCCTGGGTAGCCCAGGCTTGGATCTCATCTGGGACGGGAGTTCTAAGCCAGGTGGCCTCGTTAAGGCCGATAAAACCGCCTGGTTTGGTAACCCGGTAATATTCCCTGATGGCTTTTGCTTTGTTATCCGGAAAGGCAGTCACCGATTCGGTGATCACCACGTTGAATGAGTCATTTTCAAAGGGCAAATCTGTGGCGTCCGCCTGTTGAAACTCTACCAGGTCAGTCAACTTCAACCTTTTGGCCCGTTCTCTGGCTCGTTCGACCATGAGAGGATTGATATCCACGCCCATCACCCGGCAGCCCAACCAGCGGGCCAGGTGGCAGGACGTAGTACCCACCCCGGAGCCAACGTCCAGGACGTAGCTGAGTGGGGTGATGCGGGTGCGATCGACTAACTCTCTGGTAGCATCCTGTCCGCCGAGGTGTTTGGTGAGCCCGATCTGGGCCGCAAAATCGAAGAATTGATCTGTGTGTTTCATGTGGGTTTATGATATAGCGAGGGGGTGTTTTGGACAAGATACGGGGGAGGGGTTTTGATGTAGTAAGTTAGTATTGGTCGAGTAGGAGTGAGGGAGGATGATTAGGTGTCATTGCGAGGAGCGATCAGAGCGAATGACGAAGCAAACTGGACTTGAGTTGGGAATGACTCCATGTCCGCGCTGAGATTAATCCAAGGATTATTAATGACGCCCCTGCGGGATTTTTTATTCTTGAATACATCTCAGATTGTCATCCTGAGCGAAGTGAAGGATCCATATTGATTTCGTGGTCATGGGCCTGGCCTGTTGCATTCGATGTGATTATGGATCCTTCCACCTCGGCTTCCTTAATCTTTCAGTGTGATCTTCGGCTTTTTCTTTTGAGGCGATTTGGCTTTGGCCCCTGCCTTTGCGCCTGGTTTGAAGATCAGGTTGATCAAACTGGGGATGAACAGGAGCACGATCAATCCGGCCATCATGGCACCGAAGAAGAGCAGCGGAACTGGCTCGGAAACTTCAGGCACCAGGCCGCCCGGGTTGTATACGATGGGTTCTTCATCTATGCCGTTCAGGGATTGGGCTGAGTCAGCCAGGCTGACGGAAAGGGCCCGGTTGACACCATCTCTCAAAGTGGAGGGGGAGGTGTAGGTCAGCTGGTATTCGCTCTTGAAGGCGATGGCATAGGATTGATAAATTTCGCTCAAGCTTTCCTCTTCGTTGGCGTAGGCATAAACACCGCCAGCATTATCGGCCAGAAAGGCCAGGGCTTCCTCATCAATGGCGGAATATTCTGCCAGATCCTGATCCGGATCGCCCAGACCGATGGTGGAGATCGATAATCCGGCCGGGCCGATCTGTTCAAGGACTGAATCAGGAGTTGATTGGCTCAATGTGTCGAGCCCGTCAGTGATGGCTACGATAGCTTTCCGGCCTTTGACCTCGCTTAAGATGGCCGTCGCTTCGATGAGAGCATCATACATGACAGTATCTTGATCGCCATTTAAACTGTCGATAGCGCTGAAGATCAGATCCCGGTCGGTCGTGATCGGTTGTACGTAAAAGATCTCTGTATGGAAAGCCAGCAAGCCTATCCTGTCCGTAGGTCTGAGATGATTGACGAATTCCTTGGCCGCTGCTTTTGCAGCATCCAGTTTTCCTGCATAGAGCATGCTGCCGGAGATATCCATCACCAGCAGAGTGGTGATGGGATCGATCTGGCCTACACCCTCGATCTGGTCCAGAGGAATCTCTTCCTCATCTTCCATCAATCGGATTCGGACCGGGTCCACCCCAACTGGTTCGCCACTATCGTCGGTCACAGTGACATAGACAGTGACCTTGGGGAAGTCCGAGGTATCGATCTGGGTGATGCGGACATGGGTTTCTTCCAGCTGCTGATGGGGGCTGAACCCGGTCAGCGTCAATAAGGAAACCAGGATCAGGGTCAAATGGATGATTTTCTTATTCCACATGGCTATTTCCTCTCGTGATAAACCAGCTCTGTATTTCCAATTTTGAGTGTCTGGTTTTTGCGTAGTTGGGCCAGCTCGATCTTCTTCCCATTAATAAAGGTGCCGCTCAGGCTGAGATCCTTGATATTAAAATGGCTGTCTTCTCCCTTGAGCAGGGCGTGTTGGGGATCGATGTCCGGGTCAGGCAGGACGATATCGGATTTCAAAGGACTGCTGCCGATGAAAGCCGAGGGACCGTTCTGCTTGATGAATTTGTCCAGGATGAATTCTGATCCTTCCATTTTGCCGCTGGTCACCTCGAGCCATGCTCGAGAGAGCAGCAGAACGATCAGGGCGATAAAGATTCCGATCGAAGCGCCCAGGGCGGTAAGCCCGATGGCTTTGCCATACAACGGGTCGGGAAAAAGACCCTGCACACTTTCCAGCACGAATCCACCCAAAAGACCGCCGATGGCGCCTCCCAGGGCGGGCTTCCAGGCTTCGTTTCCGCTGGTGACTGCAAAGGCCCCACCGATCAGCAGTCCAAAGACAGCCCAACCGATCGTTCTGCCCAATATTCCTCCTCCTAGAAAGAGAAATAAACCCTCAGCGATAGGCAGGCCAATCGCGCCGCCTATCAAACCCAGGCCGCCGCTGAATAGGCCGGATTTTACAACCTGGAGGGCGTTGCGGGAATTTAATCCCTCAGATAATCCGATCAAAGCCCCGATACTCAAACCAATCAATCCTCCCACGACAATCTCACTCAGATACAGATTTGACCAGAAGGATAAACCAATCGCATTGCTGGCCTGCCAGCCAATCAAGCCCCCCATGGCGCCCAGGACAGCATAATAATAGAGCCGCATCGTTCTATTCATTTTCATAATCCATCTCTCCCTGTTCTCCAGGTTCTTGATAAGTCATATTTTTCCAGCGAACCACGCTGAGATATTTTCCGCCAGTCAGTTCATGAAAGCCGTAATAAGCTCTGTTATCTAAAATTCCATCCGCATCCCTGATAAAAAATCCAGCAGTATGCCCATGTGGTTCGATCACTAAAGCAACCTGCCAGCGATGGGGGAAAAAGGAGTTGTGCAGGAACAGGTCGTAGCTGGACAGGAAAACACTCATTTTTGGATGGGTGTGATACCAGCCAACCAACACTTTGTCAGGGAAATTCTCTTCCATGATTTCGAACATCGCCAGTTGGCTGTCCTGGGTGAAGGTGATATAAGCGCTGCCCCGCTTGGCATGCAGCGCGGGCAGGGCCCGTTCTACAATGATGAACTCTTCACCGGTAGTCTGGTCTTCTCGCCAGCTTCCGATCAGCCAGCCGCCGATTTCGTTGTTGAGGTCACTCTGGGCATGCACGTTGGTCCGGATATAAGCTTTCTGGGTCATGAAGACCGTGATGCCCGGCTGAACAGGATTTTCCAGTTCAGCATCCGCACGCCATTGTTCGGAATATTTGAATGGCAAATGGCCCGGACGCGGGGTCTGCGCTGCTGCTGGTTGTAAACGAACCTTGGAAGTTGTCATAATAATATAAATAATTCCAGGAGTGGGGCATCGATCGAACGCCCCACGCCAAATTAACCTGCTGTTACATCTGCGGTCATGACCAGGTGGTCATCTTCGGGCACACCGGCTTCTGCCAGTGTTTCCTCTTCCTGCAGCTCGCGCCCCAGGGCTTTGCTGTCCAGGCGGTAGCCCATTGGGCGTCCGTCCGGACCGGTGGTGGGAAGTTCAAGGGATGTGGTCAATTCGGGAATCAATTCCTTCACTTCAACATCGTCCGGAACTTCGGCAGTGCGGGTCCCTCCTGAGGGCAGTACAAGTGTGACTGTAATATCAGCCATGGTTTTACCTCCGTTTGAGAATGCTCTTCTGGTTTATTTTCTTATTACGCCGATCGGCTATTATTTCAATTTGATCTTCGGTTTTGTCTTTTTCGCGGTTTCTTTTTTGAGTTTGATCCGCTCTGGCCGCAGAAGTTCACGGGTATCCACCGGGAATACTCCTGGATTCTCCTGGCGGTATTTGCGGCTCCAGCGCGCGGCCTCGGGATCCCAGGGGAAGGGCGGCTTGGTGGGGTCGTCATGAAAGTTCTTGTACTGGACCATTTCCCCGATCATGATTACAAGACGATCCAGGGAACGGCTGGCGGTCCACCAGGCGGCATCGACACAGACCGAACCGTTGTGGTGATTGATGTTGGGATGCCAGACCGGGGTGAGCCATTGCATGCCCGGCCAGCGTTGGGGATACTGGTTGTGCAGGTAGATCTCGACCTGATGTTTGCTGCCCGTTTTGGGTTTGCCGTTCTTATCGACCCCGACGATGCCTTTACATTTATAGGTCACGATATACCTTTCCGGGGGACGCCCTTTACGGGCTTCCGTTGTTTTGAATTCGATCAGATCACTTTGAGCAGCCATATCCAGCATGCGTTTGTGATCTGCCCGCAACCGGCGCATCCGCGGGCTTTGATCGAGAGAGATCTTTCCGCTTCCTGCAGTGATGTCGGCCGTTAATACCAGGCGGTCATCATCCGGTACGCCAGCATCAGCCAGGGTTTCGCCTTCCTGGAGTTCACGCCCGAGGGCTTTGCTGTCCAGTCGGTAGCCCATTGGTCGGCCATCCGGACCGACAGTGGGCAGACCCAGCAGCGAGGACATTTCAGCCAGCAGGTCGCGGACAATGACATCGTCCGGGACTTCGGCTTTGCGGGCTCCACCGTTGGGGAGTACTATAGTAACTTCAATTTCTGGCATAATCGACTCCTATCAGTGCTTCTTCTTTTCGTTAGAATGGGGGATCTGGCAGGCGCCGGTGATTCCCCAGCAGTCGGCATGATGGCGGGTCTTGCAGATGGAACAGATCTTCACACCCCGGGAGTCATGGTCTTCGACCGGATCCAGGCAGTAAGGGCAGGTATGTTCTTCTTTGCCGACGAATTTGATTTCTGGTTTGCCATTCTTTTTCGCCTTCCTGGCTGCTTTTTTGGTTTTTTGTGCTGATGGAGCGGCTATAGCCAGTTTTTTGGGTGCAGCGGGCTTGGCTATTTTTTTCGGGGTGGTTTTTTGGATAGCTAAAGTATTGGAAGATTTTTTGGCAGTTGATTTTCCGGCAGAAATACGCTCTTTTTTTGCTGGTGCAATCTTGGACACTTTACTATCTGATTTTTTCCTAGAAGGAAGGGTGAATTTGGGCAGCCAGTTTTTAATCTGAGACCGGGGTTGGGGGTTAGCAATTTGGGGCCGGGGAACTTCTGTGATCTCTTCAGGAGCGGAACGCTTTCTAAAAGCATTGATCACCAGTAAAGAACCCAGAGCTGCCAATCCATATTGGATCAATCCCTGCCAATCAGGTCTGGAAGTGGATCGGTAAAACAGGTTTATTCCCAGGAATCCTGCCGAAAGGATGTAAAGGGAGGCCAGGCTGAGGGCGGTGGAGATCAATGCTGCCAACAGCTGCAGGATCCGGGTATGGGTTGATAAGAAGCGGCGGGCGGAGAACCCGGCCAGCAATCCAACCAAAAGCACGACAATAAATTTCAGCAGCGTGATGTTAATGTACAGGCGAACCAGGAAAGTCAATAATAAAAGTTGGCTGACCAGAACAGTTTGCAGGATGACAATAAAAAATCTTCCCCAAAAAGAACCTAGTATTTTATCTGGAAGTCTTGAATCAGCCATAGGTTGCACCGAGTTTGTTTTAAAACTCACGCCGGTTAGTCCTTAATCTTAATCTTTCCGGCAGCGGGATTTTGGGAGGGGTCTTTGATCTTTACTTTACTGCCGATCTTGATGCGCTCTCTCAGGGGAATTTCGCCCGAGGTATCCTCAAAGTCGCTGAAATGCAGGGTCTCTTTGAGGTCGCCGGTCAGTTCGTAAAAGCGGTATTCCTCAGAATTGTTGGCCCTCAGGATGTGCAGGGGCGGGATGCCAACACTGGCCAGGGTGTGATGCAGGAAAGGTTCATCGCCTGCGATTAAGTGCGTCATTTTCACTTCCCGCATATGGCCGCAGTTGGGGCAGTGGGCAGCTTCAAAGCTCACTTTGGAAAGGGGACTGACCGTGTTCTCTGAGGTATTGCATTGGGTGCATTCCAGCGCCAGGACGATTTCCTGATCCAGCTCGATTACAGCTTCATCACCCAGATCGATTTTAATGACGTGGAGCAGCTCCTGCAGGGTTGCGGTTTCTGCGCTGAGCGGCAGTTCGGTGATATCGCCATAGATCCAGTGGCTTTCACAATCCTCGCGAGCTGTGTAGGCAGTGGTGTGCATGTGGTTGTTGAGGCCGTTATAATGAATGACTTTGCCGGCTTCTACATCCATATCGTGGATTAATTTCAGGGCTTCCTGGGACTGCATGGCGCCGATAATAGAGGCGATGGTAGGTGTTGTGGGTACCTTGCCCAGAAGGACATTCTGGCGAGCCAAAAGTGGGCAGGAGTAACGCAGGGCCAGATCACGGCGGGCCTGTTCGGTTAAGGTGCACTCGTAGCAGGCTCCTTCACCTGGAACAAAGACCCGTACCAGGCCTAAAAGTTCCTGGATAGCGCCGTCTACCCAGGGTTTATTCATCCAGTGGGAAAAACGGTTGATTGCCAGGCGGGCTTCCCGGTTATCCAGGCAGCCGATCACGACATCTATACGCCGGACAATACCCAGTCCCATCTCTGTGGTCACGTCGCCGTGCAGGTATTGAATCTTGGTTTGGGGATTGAGTTCCTTGGCGCGGGCGGCCACAACTTCGGATTTCTTGCGGTTGGCGTCAGACTCGCGGAAGAGAACTGAGCGGCTCAGGTTGGCGGCTTCAATGGTATCGAAATCTATAACCAGGATGTGGCCGACTCCCATCAGGGTCAGGTTTTTAACCACCTCGTTGCCCAGAGCACCGGCTCCTACTACAAGAACCTTGGCGTCAGCGACCTTGTCGCGCTCCCACCAGGAGATGAAATCGAACGTTCCCAGGCGGTCCGTTTTTAGATTGGGGATCTTGAGCGGTTTTTCCTTGGCGACCGGTAATCGCCGGGGTCCGGGAGGGGGCTCTGCGGAAGAGGAGGCCTTTTTGGGATGAATCTTGACCTTTTCGTTTTGGGCCAGCTCGCGGGCTTTTATAATATTGGTTCCCTCCAGGGGTAGAACAAACCAACCTACACCAGGCCGGGCTTCGATCAGCTTATGCTCTGACAGGATCTTGAGTGCCTCGCGCAAGGAGGAACGGCTAACGTCCAGTTTGCCCCCCAACGCACGTTCGGAAGGCAGCTGTTTTTCGGGGGGAAATTCTCCCTCGAGGATCAGGGCCGCGATCTTGCCGGCCACTTTTTCAGATAATGATCTGCGGGGTACGGGATCTATTTTCATATCTCGCTCTGGTATGCTGGTCTGACCAATATACCAGATAATAAACGAAAGCGGACTTCTTGTCAAGTTGAAGATTGAGGGGGAAATTTTGGGCTTTCTAGACAGTAATCGGTAATCAGATTGTTTTTATTCCCTTTCTCTAGATGTCATTGCGAGAAGCCCAAATGAAGAGAGGGCGACGAAGCAATCTGAACTATATCCATCTGGAAATTCCTTGTATTAGATCAAATCCATTACTCTGGATTGAAGATATTTGTGCTTTGTAAAAGATCAGTAATTATAAATGAAGATTGCTTTGTTGATCGCTGTGCTCCCGCCTCGCAATGACAGGCTCAAATGGTTTGTCATTGCCCGCCCGGCGATTAATCGCCGAGCTAATAGCAACACCCCTGCGGGGCTTTTATATTCTGCTGTTAATTCACGTGGAGAATATGAAATCTCCCTTCAAGGAGGTTTGATTATAAATAGCCTCCAGTTTTGTGCAGCACCCTGGTAAGGGTAATCGGAGAACAGTGGAAGAATCCATATGGAGTTCAGATCTAATGAGAATAGGCCTGGGATAGACGAAGTCGATATGGATCCTTCCCTTCGGCTGCGCTCGGTGTCAGGATGACAAGAGAGTAGGACATTGGATCTTCTGATTAACCAATGATAGTTCTCAGATACAATCAAGATAGGGAATTCCTTGTAACATCAGCTGAATATTCTTCGTTTAATAGATAAGAGCACCCAGAATGATCAACGCCAGGAGGTAAACGATGCGATCCCGATCCACATTTTTTATTCTGATTTTGTCTATTTTGGTTATCACCCTTAGTGCTTGCAGCTCTCAAGATATGCAGGAAATCGAAGATATCCTCGATCCGGAGAACGCAGAACTCAGCGACGCGCAGAGAGAACAGCTAGCCCGAGAAGGCTACGCGGATGTTTATTATCACTACCATAGTAAAGTACCAGAACTGAATTTCAAAATTGATATGCCGTTTGGGGTCAATTTTGCCGAGACCGACGAGGGTGCCAGCTTTGAAGCTGTGGGCATTTTCCAAGACCTGGTTTCCTTCACGATTCAGGCTTCGGGGGGAGCGGGGGTCGGATTGTGTGATGTCAACTGTACTGTTAATTTGAAATATGTGGCCACGGGTTCGATCGAGATGGATGAAAAGGGAAATTGCGAGATCCCGATGCAGTTTACTTTTGTGCCCCAGGGAGACTATTTGATGGATACAACTTGCCCCCCTGAAACGCATGATGTGGTTGATTGTAATGCGCTGAGCTTACTCCTGGCAGATCCCGGTATCTATACCTTTACCGGTAAAAAACCCGATGTAACCCTGCAAAAAACGGATAAAGTGACGCAACAGGCGGAGATCAAGAACCTTGTCCTGCCAAAAGATATGGTTGGAACGTGCAAGTGGTAGAGGTGTAAGACGTAAGTTGTAAAGCGATTAACGGCCAGTGATCAGTATTCAGTAATCAGATTTGGTGATCCTCAATCTCAGGCTATCGTTGCGAGAAGGACGCAGTCCGACG
>Ga0209013_10003454_pt1 | contig 14038 bp, 17 predicted proteins | sample Cruoilmetagenom2_FD_187291 | JGI IMG/M metagenome (GOLD analysis project Ga0209013, IMG submission 187291) | Oil polluted marine microbial communities from Coal Oil Point, Santa Barbara, California, USA - Sample 2 (SPAdes) (version 2) | ecosystem: Environmental > Aquatic > Marine > Oil seeps ... | reverse complement strand
ATGACGTACGCATATTTACGGCAGTTGCTGGGAAAACGAAATATTGCTCAGCAGCAGAGTGTGATTCTCTCTTTTTCATTGGGTCAGGGTTTGAATATTGATAAAGAGGTGTTTGAGTATTCAAACAAAAATCGTTCGATCGAAGAGCGGGAACAGTTTGAAAAGTTTATACATGGTCTTAAAGAGGGCGATGCGATCGTCGTAGATGAAATTTGGATGTTGAGCGAAAAGGTAGATGAGGTGGTCAAAGTGATCAACTGTATGCTCAGCAGGGGGATCACGCTCTATAGCGCCTCTTCTCAAACCGTCATCAATTCCCAGAGTCTCATTGGTGAAATTTTCCCTCTGCTCAATACGCTTCGTGAAGAACAGCGCAGCAGGCAAAATCAGATCGGCCGCCCCAAAGGAAGCCGGTCGAGTTCGAAATTTGACAAATACCAGACACGGATCATCTCTGCTCTCAAAGAGGAGATGAATGTGAGCGCTATCGCACGCGAATTGGGTGTCAGCAGAAGCTCGCTGAAAGACTACATTGAATCAAGAGGAATTAGAGAGATGATAGAGGGGTCTTGGGTAGAGATCTCTCCATCCGGACAACAGAGCGAAATGGAAGACAAATTATTGATCTGTCCATTCGAGCAAGAAAACAATCAACAAAAAAGGAGATAAGATGGATGCAGCAGCTGCGACAGATGAAACTGTCGACAACAAGCCAAAGAAAAATAAGGCGAAAGAGTATTTGAAAGGATGGGTGTCTTATCGGATTAAGCGATACTGGGCGTATGTGGCGGCAACGATCATCGCGTTGGTGATGCCGTGGATCACGATCGGAGGCAATCACCTCTTTCTTTTGAGTTTTGACCATAAAAAACTGCACCTTGCCGGTGTAGCATTTGATATGCAGGAGCTCTATCTGATGCCTTTTCTGCTGATGCTCCTCTTTTTGGGGATCTTTGCGGTGACGGCAGTTGGCGGCCGAGCCTGGTGTGGCTGGGCTTGTCCTCAGACGATTTTTCGCGTGATCTATAGAGATGGGATCGAAACTAAACTACTTGGACTTCGAAAGCGTATCAAAAATAAGCAGCAGGAGCCGGATATGAGTAAGCCGGAGAATCAGCTTAAAAAAGTGATCGCTATTTTGCTCTGGACCGTTCTTGCATTGGTTGCTGCGGCAGATTTCCTCTGGTACTTTGTGCCGCCTGAGGATTTCTTCCAATACATTCAGAACCCTGGTGAGCATATGATGCTCATCGGGATACTTCTCGGGACAGCCGCCTTTATCGTTATTGATGTTGTCTTTATCAAAGAAGACTTTTGTATCTATATCTGTCCTTATAGCCGTGTGCAGTCGGTGCTGTATGATGATGATACGGTCATGGCGATCTATGATCCGATCCGAGGTGGAGATATCTATCAGGGACATGGGTATGAGCGAGAAAAAGTGTTTAGTAAAACCAAAGATCTTCTGGCAGCAGAGCCCAATGCTGAGTGTACAACCTGCGAAAGCTGTGTGACCGTCTGTCCAACCCATATCGATATCCGTAAAGGGATGCAGCTTGAGTGTATCAACTGTCTGGAGTGCGTGGATGCATGTACGACTGTCATGGGAGCACTTGGCAAGCCGAGTCTCGTACGATGGTCAAGTGAAAAAGAGGCATTGAGACATGAGGGGAAAACGAACTTCTTCAGAGGTAAAGTGATTGCTTATGCTACTGTTTTGCTCATTGTTCTGATCGCTCTCTTTGCGATGGGAAGCAAGAAAGAGCATATGTTGTTGAATGTCAACAAGACAACAAGACTTTACAAAATACTCGATCAGGGTGTAGTTCAAAACTCCTACCTCTTCCTATTTACCAATACGGACAGCAAGGAGCATACCTACTTCTTTGAGATTGTTGACAATGATAAAATCAAAATCGTGAGGCCTAAAGAGGCATTTAAAATCGGTGCCGGAAAGAAAAAGAAAAAAGTTGTTATTTTTGAGACCAATGAGCAACTTGCTGATGATGCACGAAAAGATGTTCCGATACCTGTCACTCTCAGGGCTTATGCCACGGATGACAAAGAGAAGATCGTCGTCGACAGAAAGACTGTCTTTGTTTATCCTCGCGCAGACTTGGTAAAAAAGTAAAAAGGAGAGAATGATGGCAAAAGTATTGGTTCTTGGCGGAGGATTTGCGGGAGTGGAAGCTGCAATCTATCTGCGGAAACATGATATGGATGTGACACTGGTCAGCGACCGGGACTATTTTTATATCTATCCTACATCGATCTGGATACCTACCGGTGAATCCACGAGAGAGGATGTCAGTGTCCCGCTGGATGACTTGGCAAAGGCACATGGATTCAGGGTCATTGTTGATTCTGTCAGTAAAATAGAGGCTAAAGCAAAGAAGATTACGCTGGAGAGCGGTCGCATTCTAGATGAGTATGATTATATTGTAGTCGCTCTCGGACAGGGAAAGATCCAACTCAAAGGGATGGAACATACACTTTCTATCTGCGGTAAGCCTGAAGAGGCTGTACAGCTCAATGAGCGACTGAATGCATTGGTAGCGCAAGGCTCTGGCAAAATTTCTATGGGCTTTGGCGGCAATCCCAAAGACGGTTCCGCAGTCCGTGGTGGTCCGGCATTTGAAGTACTCTTCAATGTCGATACGATGCTGAAGCGAAAAGGATTGAGAGATAAGTTCGAGCTTACTTTTTTTGCACCTATGGAAAAGCCGGGTATGAAAATGGGGCACAGCGCAGTAGAGATGATGGATAAAATGTTTGAAATGACCAACATTCATAAGCAGGTAGGCGTTAAGATCACAGGATTTGATGCGGATGGGATCAACTTTGAGGATGGAACCAAACTCGACTCGGATCTTACGATGTTTATATCGGCAGGTACAGGGCACAGCGTCATTGAAGCTTCTGATCTGCCATTGAGTGATACAGGCTTTGTTGTGACCAATGAGTATAATGAGATCGAAGGTTTTGAAAATATTTATGCGATTGGTGACAGTATGGCACTGGTGGGCCCTGATTGGAAAGCCAAGCAGGGGCATGTGGCTGAAGTACAGGCAAAAAATGTTGCCTACAACCTCTTCAATCATAGCCAGAATATTGATTCTAAACATAGCTATGAGGGGCATCTGAACATTCTGTGTGTGATGGATACCGGCAATGGCGCAGCTTTTGTATACCGAGATGACAAAAGAGGCAAGCTGATCCCTATGCCAATAATAGGACACTGGATGAAAAAAGGGTGGGGCTGGTACTGTAGAAACTCCAAACTGGGGAAGATTCCCCGTATTCCAGGGATGTGAGAACCGTAAGTAAATAGATGATAAAAATCAAATTTAATCACAAAGGAAATTTAATATGAAACAAATTACGGTTATGGAGAAATACCCCGTCTTTACACTGGAAGTAGGCAAGAATGAAACAAGCTACAAAGATGTTGATGCCGTATTACAGTATTTAAAAGAGAAGATTGACACACATCCTGTAGCTGTCTATATCGGAGAGTTTGATCACTATGCCCATACAAACAGCTTGGCGGATGGTGAAGTCTCTGAGGATATCAAAGATGCCAAAAATATTATTTGCTGCTTTGGAAAGAAGTTGCCGAAGCCTATTGTCCTTGCAGTCAGACCCAGATCTATCGGTGTAGCGGATATGGGAGATAGTTTTGTTGTCAGTTTCCTGGAAGCACCTAACCCAGAAGCCAACAGTGCGATGGAAGAGTGGGTCAAGAATATCGTCAACCTGTGACGGTGCCTCATAAAATTACCATACTGCTTCTCGGCATTTTTTTCTTGGGGTGCCAGGAAAAATACCCCACTTATGCTGTCTTTTGCGATCAGAATGGTACCAAATTTCCCTCTTGCCTCCACTATGCACTGCTTGATGAAGACGAGAAAGAGATGATCAAAAAGAGTTTTGGTATACAGGAGGATAGGGCCTGTCCCTATCGAGTAGAGTTGACAAAGTATCACATCGGCAACTGCAGCAATCCTATCGTAAAAAGTGTAGGAAGTGACTTTGACGGATATATCCGTATCGAGATAAAAAAAGGTTTCAAGTGTTACTATAAGGTACAAAGCGACTTCAAGAACGATGAAAATGCGGCGTTTGAGAGAGTCTTGAAAAAAGTAAAAATTGATTTTAATCAAGAAAAAAAGAGTAATTAAGACTAATTTTATCTGATTTAGGGAATAATTCTCTCACAACTTAATTTAAAAGGAATAAAAATGGCAACAGTAACATTCAAAAACGACACAGTATGTAACCTCGCAGGTACAGAGATCAATGTAGGTGACACAGCACCGGTAGTAACAGTAGTAAACTGTAACCCAATGCTCCAGGACGAGCAAGTTGGCGGAGAAGGTAAAGTTCAACTCGTAGTAGCAGTACCATCATTGGATACAGGTGTATGTGACGCTGAGACTAGAAGATTTAACACAGAAGCAGCATCTCTTGATGGTGTAGAAGTTGTTACAGTCTCTATGGACCTTCCATTTGCAGCAGCTAGATGGTGTGGTGCGGCCGGCATTGACAATATCAAAGTATGTTCTGACTTCAGAAACAGAGATTTCGCTAATGCTTACGGTGTTCTTTTGGCAGATGGTCCTTTGGCTGGTGTATTGGCTAGAGTTATCTTCGTGATCGGTAAAGACGGTAAAGTATCTTATAAGCAAGTTGTTCCAGAAATTACAACTGAGCCTAACTATGAAGAAGCACTTGCAGCAGCAAAAGACGCTACTAAATAAGCGATACAGCTATAAAATTCGGTATCTCCTCATCGGGGGATACCCTCTACTATTACCTTTCATAAACTAATTTTAAACCAAATCAAATTTATTTACTTCCAGGTAACTCTTTTCAGCAAAAAATATGCTAGAATTATCCTACTAAAGGAGAATTGATGAAATATGGAGGAGTACTGATCGCATTATTCATTTTATTTACGGGATGCGGCAATACACAGCCAAAAGTAAAAGGTAAATATTATAATATCAAAGAGTGCAAAAAAGAGATGGCGACGGCAGAAGACATTGATGAGGGTGAGCGCATCGATAAGATCATCGTCTATAAATCTAGGCGAAAAATGGATATTTATCGCGATGGGGAAGTAGTGGATACTCTGCCGGTTTCACTAGGCAAAAATCCAAAGGGAGACAAGGTCAGACAAGGCGACAATAGAACGCCTGAAGGACAATATTGGATCCGTCGCAAGCTTTGTTCTCAAAAGTATTACCGATCTTTGTGTATTTCATACCCCAACCCCAATGATATACGACAGGCGCGCTCCAGAGGAGTCGACCCGGGAGGAGACATCACTATCCATGCCCAGCCGACATGGAACGCAAGCGGTCAAAACAACAATCACACACTCGCAAGAAATTGGACGCAGGGATGTGTTGCTGTGACCAACAAAGAGATGGAAAAACTTTGGTATGCAGTACGTGAAGGGGTCCCCATTGTTATCAAGAAGTAGAGAATCAGGAGTTTAAAAATCCGTTATACCCAAAAGCAAATCAACAAATATAAACGCCAAAAATATATAAACGAACTTGAAAAAATGAGTAAAAATCTTTTTCGCATGTTTCGTGACACGCAGATATCGGCTTCTGATTTTATTGAAAAGTTTATACGGCTCAGGGAGAGGCTTGATACCATAGAGTCAACTCCTTTGGACTTGGGATATTATAAAGAGCTTGAAGCCTATATCGACCGCCTATATGGTCAAATGGTTCTTGGTGAAGTCTTGAATGATGGCGCTTTGGATGATATCCGAGAAGCAGAAATGAGTAATCTCAACCGGCTGCAAAAAATGAAAAATAACAATTCTTATAAAAAAACAAAACATAAGCATGAGCATAAAAATGAAGATTGGGGATAAAATCCCAAATCCTGAAATAGAGATTCAGCACTACTTGCAATCATTGCAAGAATTCTATTTCGGGATTTGGGAAAATGGCCTCTTTTAGCTAAAATTAGATATTATAGGATTTGATAAGGAGTAATGAATGAGAAAAGTAATATTGACTGCCCTTTTTGTGACTGCGGGCACACTGCTGATGGCAGGCGGAAATATCATGACTTCAGGGAGTAATGATAATAGTAAAAAGCCCTGTGACACGGGCGATGTCTATGTGGATTATGAAAAAAGACTGATGTGGCAGGATGCACCTTATGGTGATGTGGCTGATGGCGCTTACAAGTACAACCGTTCTGCAGGAAAAGCCGGGCGATGGAGTTATGCCAAAAATTATTGCAGAAATTTAACCTATGCAGGCTATGATGACTGGAGACTTCCGATGATAGGTGAATTAACCAATCTATTTGATAGGCCTCGCGGGCTAAAGCATACCATAGGTGTAGATTTTTGGACTTCAACACCCTCTGAAGGGAATAAATATTGGAGTGTGTATGCTGTCGTAAAAGGGCAACCCTATGAGCACAATAGAGGGGACTCGCAGTATATTCGTTGCGTCCGCTGTCTGGAAGAGTAGATAAGCTGAGTTGACTACAGTATCTTGATCTCTTCCTTTAGCTCAACACCAAAGGTTTTGTAAACTTTATCTTTTGCCTGAGTGATAAGATAGAGTGCCTCCTCAAACTTTCCGTTTCCAAGATTGACAAGGAAGTTGGCATGGACTTTACTCCAAGCCATATCCCCCTTTCGCAGGCCTTTGAGTCCAACTGCCTCAATCAGTCGTCCGGCATGCTCTCCATCAGGATTTTTAAAGGCCGAACCTGCACTGGGTTCTTTGGGCTGGTTGCTGCGCAATGTGACAAGTTGGTCCAAAAGCTCCTTATTGAATCCCTTTTCTATTTTAAATCGTGCAGCGGTAGCGATACCCGGTAATTTTGCAAAGCGATAGCCGTAGTCAATCTCTTCTTTGGGAATCCATTTTCCCTCTATTTTGATGCTATGTAGGATATTGAATATCTCATAAGATTTTACCCCGGCATTCATCGCCAGCATCCCTCCTAGAGTTCCTGGAAGTTTGGCAAAAAATTCAAACCCGGATAGGTTATGTTTTCGAGCAAAAGAGACGACACGCCCTGTAGGCATAGATGCTCCTATAGTCAAAATATTATCTTCGAGTTCAGTCGTCGCAAAATCTTTTCCCAGCATCATCAGGGGTGGGGGATTGGGAGAGACGAGAAGGTTATTCGCTCCGCCGATGAGGTATCTATCTGAGGGGGGAGTGTCTCCCTTTTCCAGGACTACAATTTCTTCGGGTTGACCTATTTTGATACTGGAGTATTTGGAAAAATCTACTGTTTTGAGGTACATTTAACGTTTCCTCAGCTCCTCATATTCTCTTGGAAGCAGATAATCTTCTGTCTTTATCGGTGCTTCCCATAGCTCTTTTTCAAATCCTATCTCATAAAGCTTGTCAAGGGCCTTGAGCTGAAGCGGTGAGAGTTCGACGGATTCATCAGAGGCATACATATCGAGGTATTTTGTCAGCATAGTATCGGAGATGCGTACCAGATTGTCTGCTTCGAGTTTGGCACAAAGCTCCTCTTTTTTGGCATTCGCCACTTTGACACCCTCTATCAGGATGTTTTCTATCTCGATGGCACGGTTGAGAGGGAGGCTTCGCCGGATGGCCATCCCTCCGAGAGGAAGCGGCAGTCCCTCTCCCGCCAATTCTACCCAGATATCCCAAATCTCTTTTTCAACTTCCAGACTCTCGTCAAAATCAAGGATCGATTCATGGATCAAGACTCCTGCATCGACATCATCGCTGATGACTGCTTCTTCAATCTCCAGGAAATCCATATAGACGGGCCTGGCATCAGGGTAATAAAGTCGAAAGAGCATGGCATTGGTCGTATATTTTCCGGAAAGTGCCACTTTGAAGTTACGTTTGAGTCTTTTCTCTTTGTGCCGGATCAGTTTGGGCCCATATCCTTCACCAAAACTGACAGCAGTACGCAAGAGAGTATAGTCATCCCTGATGAGCGGATACATTCCAAAGCTGATGGCAGAGACATCATAGGTGCCTTTGATTGCCTCTACGTTGAGGGTCTCTATGTCTAGTCCGATATTACTAAATTTGTAATCTTTGGTGTCGACCCAGCCGAATTTGATAGCATAGTACATAAAGATATCGTCTGCGTCAGGAGAGTGCGCCAATTCAATTTTCATTATTTATCACTTGATATTAAGTTATCCTAATTCTATCAAAAAAGTAATGTCTAATTACTTGGAAGAGGAAATATGTCATTTTGAAATGCTTTGGAGTGCTTCATCCAAAAGGAACTAAAATGGTGTTATTATTTTATCACTAAGGATTAAAGGATGACTATGGCAATGGATGCAAACAGACAGAAAGCTCTGGATATGGCGATTAAGCAGATTGATAAGACATTTGGAAAAGGGACAGTTATGCGCCTGGGAGATAAATCCTTTGAGCCCATAGAAGCGATCAGCACAGGCTCATTGGGACTCGATATGGCACTGGGTATCGGTGGTATTCCACGGGGGAGAGTCATCGAGATCTATGGACCGGAATCTTCAGGCAAGACCACGCTTGCCCTTCAGGCTATCGCTTCTGCCCAAGCGGCAGATATGGTCTGTGCCTTTATTGACGCAGAACATGCCCTGGATGTGGTCTACGCTAAAAATCTGGGTGTAGATGTGGATAATCTTCTTGTTTCCCAGCCTGACTTTGGCGAGCAGGCACTGGATGTACTTGAGACGCTTGCACGAAGTGGCGCTGTGGATTTGGTTGTCATTGATTCTGTTGCGGCATTGACACCCAAAAACGAAATAGAGGGAGATATGGGGGATACCCATGTCGGACTTCAGGCGCGACTAATGTCGCAGGCTCTTCGTAAATTGACAGCGATTTTACATAAGATGAATACGACTGTTATCTTTATCAATCAAATTCGTATGAAAATCGGGATGATGGGGTATGGTTCTCCAGAGACGACTACAGGGGGGAATGCCCTTAAGTTCTACTCCTCTGTGCGGATAGATGTACGACGCATCGCTACACTCAAACAAGGGGAATCATCTATAGGAAATCGTGTCAAAGCAAAGATTGTCAAAAATAAAGTTGCACCACCTTTCAGACAAGCTGAATTTGACATTATGTTTGGAGAGGGTATTTCCAAAGAAGGTGAATTGATCGACTATGGTGTCAAATTGGATATTATTGATAAGTCAGGAGCCTGGTTCAGTTATGAAGAGAAGAAACTTGGACAGGGCAAAGAGAATGCCAAGGCTGTACTCAAGGAAGATCCGGAGCTTCATACAGAGATAGAGGCGAAGATCAAAGAAGCGTTGGGCATGGGAAATATGTTAGCAATAGATACGCAAGAGGTGGAAGATTAGGGTCTTTGCTTGATGCAGAAACAGGTATATTCGGGCATATCATAGATATGCCTATTTCTTTTTAAAACACACTTCTTATAATTTTCATTATTCACATCGTCTACTACTGTAATTTTGGGTTAATTTCGCTAAAATTAACTATAAATTTTTCAAGAGGAGTGTGTAAATGGTTTTTATTGATGATGTTGTAGCAGATGAGGTAATGGATAGCAGAGGAAACCCCACTGTTCGAGCGACGGTGAGACTGAGTGATGGAACATCCGCAAGCGCTATCGTGCCTAGCGGTGCGAGTACGGGAAAGAGAGAGGCACTTGAGCTTCGTGATGGAGGTGATCGGTATATGGGTAAAGGCGTATTGCAAGCCTGTGAAAATATCAATACCGAAATTGCTGATACTTTAATGGGATTGAGTCCTTTCAATCAAGCTGAAATCGATCTGGTAATGAAAGAACTCGATGGTACAGATAACTACGGTAACCTTGGTGCTAATGCAGTTTTGGGTGTCTCAATGGCGGTAGCCAGAGCATCAGCGCAGAGTCTGGGCATGCCTCTCTATCGATATCTTGGAGGAGCTAATGCAGTCATCATGCCTGTGCCGATGCTGAACATTATAAACGGTGGCGAGCATGCCAACAACTCAGTTGATTTCCAGGAATATATGATCATGCCGGTCGGATTCGAGAAATTCTCCGATGGACTACAGGCAAGTGCTGAAGTCTATCATCATCTCAAGAAAATTATTGATGATATGGGCGAAAGTACGGCGGTCGGTGACGAGGGCGGATTTGCACCAAATCTCAAGAGTAATGAAGAGCCTTTAACGGTGATTGTAGAAGCGATCGAAAAAGCAGGATATAAACCTGGAGAAGAAATCGCCATAGCGATGGATGTTGCTGCCAGTGAATTGATCAACGACGAAGGAAAGTACGTGTTGAAGTCTGAAAATCGTGAACTGACCAGTTCGGAGCTTACGGCATATTACGTAGAGATGTGCGACAAGTATCCGATCGTTTCTATCGAAGATGGTTTGAGTGAAGATGATTGGGAGGGATGGAAAGAGCATACCGAAGTATTGGGAGACAGGATTCAACTCGTCGGTGATGATCTTTTTGTCACCAATGTTGCTATTTTGGCAGAAGGGATCGAAAAAGACATTGGTAACTCTATCTTGATCAAGCCTAACCAGATCGGCAGTGTTTCCGAGACGATGCAGACGGTACGATTGGCACAAAGAAGCGGATATACTTGTGTGATGAGTCACCGGTCAGGCGAGAGTGAAGACGCTTTTATCGCCGACTTTGCAGTCGCACTTAACACGGGCGAGATCAAGACGGGTTCAACGGCAAGAAGTGACAGGATTGCCAAATATAACAGACTGCTGGAAATCGAAAGAGAGTTGGGCCAATTTGAATATCTTGGCGCTACACTCTTTTAAGCTCTTGGCCCAAAGGTAGGATTTGGTAAGCAGAAATATGCAGAGGGGCGGGGATATCCTCGGTCTCTCTATCCGAGTGATCGCTATGACTGCTATTGTGATAATGCTCTTTGGCGTTTATCTGGGAATTTTGATCTACGGAGAAAACTCTTGGACTGTATTGAATCACCTGAAGCATGAAAAAGAGAATTTGTTAACAGAGGCGGCCCAGTTGAAAAGTATAAATCAGCAGCTTCAGAAAGAGTTTTTTGAGTTAAAACAGTTGCAACCAGGGGAGGAGTAGTTCTAATGTACAAAAGTAGTATATTGATTGCCGCATTGGTAACGGGAGCTTGTGCTTCAGAAAATCCATTTGCTTTAGAGAAGAATATTCAAAAAATAGAACAGGAAGAGAGTACCCTTTTGCAGGCACTTGCAAAAGAACAGAAAAGAGTCGAGAGAGAAGAAGATAAGTTGCTTGAAGAGAGTATCTCCGAGTCCAAAATATCTGATGTAAATCCGAAAGAGAACAAGGTGCCTGCAGAGACCGAAATAGTTCAAGAGCCGGAACTCCAAGAGATAAAAAAAGAAGAGAAAGAGAGTAAACCGGAAGAGGTTGCTTCTTCGGCGGCAAAACAAAAAGAGCCTCTTGTCATTTTAGCAAATGAAACTTTTGAAAAGATTCAAGAAGAGGAAGTGAAAGAGAAAAGTTCTGTAGAAAAAATTTCCAAAAATCCAGAAGAAGAGGCAGTAAAAGAAATTGAAATAAGCAAATCCGAAGAGCCTCTTACTATACGGGAAGTTACCGGAAAGCCAGAAATAGGGACGGCTAACAAGTCTGTGGTAACCAAGACGCAACCGTCTGTAGAAAAGAAAATTGAAGAGGTTGATGCAGAGATCAAAAAACTTGAAGAGAAGCTTGAGGAGAGCAAGGCAAAGCCTGCTATTGCTGATAAGGTTTATGTGCAGTCAAATGCAGAGGCAAATGGTTCAGCAGAAAGAAACACTACTTTTGAGCAGGAGTTGCAAGAGGCGATCAGGAGTGTGCAGGAATAATCGTTAGCATAGATTTAGAGGTGCCCTAAAGTTTTGCAGTTTTTTCCCGGGGGTATGCTTGGTCCTGAAGCAGCTTGATCGCTACCATTGAGACAAGTATCTCGAAGAGGCTGGCAAGGATCAGTTGATAGTAGCTCAGAAGATCGATCAGGTGAGTTTCGTATCCGATCGTAGCTACGGCAATCAGGAGGGTTAGCGGCATAGAGAGGGAGAGCCCCGCAAGCAATGCATTTCTTGGCCCATAGTGTTTTTTCAGAACAAAAGCAGCCAATACACGTATTAGTATCATCAAAAATGTAATAAGCAGCGCACCCGTGACAATCCCCTGAAGAGCCAGTGCGCTGAGATCAAATGAAGCTCCTACGTGAACAAAGAAGAGCGGCACCAAAAATCCAAACCCCAAACTGGACATTTTCTCTTCCAGCTTCTTTTTATGATGGAAGAATGCTGAGATTGCCACACCTGCAATAAAGGCTCCCAAGGCAAGTTCCAGCTTCAATGCCAGCATCACGGCAATCAGAATAAAAAAGAGAGAAATAGCCAATCGGATATCCTGGTCTGATGCATCAAGTTTTGGCATCAGTGTTGTTTTGAGCTCGGGATACCACCAAAAAAGAAGGTGCAGGAAACGGTATAGAAGAAAAATCACCATCATAAAAAGAAGCAGATAAGTCATCTTTCCCACAAGTTCCCATCCAAATCCAATCGTACTGGCTGCATCAAGGATGGTCAGGGCTGCAATACTGACAATTTCACCCAAAACTCCGACGACAAAAGCGAGCTGCACCCACGGCTGCTCTTTGCCATAAGTCCTGGAGAGGGATGCAAGAAGACCGATAGAGATCAGAGGTAAAGAGATGGTAACGATAGTATTGAGATTGAAAATCCAGCCAAATACAAGTGACAAGATACCCATAATAGCCAGGAAAAAGAGAGACCTCCTGATGAGAGAGCGCGAACTGTTTAGAATCTGCTTGAGATCTACCTCCATTCCGGCCAGAAACATCAGGTAGAGAAATCCGACTTCAGCGATCATGTCAAAATAGTCATGGTGATCTATGAGCCCTATGTAGGCAAAAATTGAACCCAGCACGATCTCTATCGGAGGTGTTGGTATCCGTATGATTTTGGCAATAAAAGGACTTAGCAGTATCAGCAGTGAGAGGGTTAGAATGAGGGTGATATTAGCGTGTTCCACAGTCAGTTGCTACTTCATATCCCAATTTCTTCAAGATATCGAGATCTTTGTGGGGAGCTTGTCCGGAAGTCGTCAGGTAGTTTCCGATGACGATCGCATTGGCTCCGGCCTCAAACATCTTTACTTCATCTCCGGAGAAGAGAAGTTCCCTTCCTCCAGCCACCATAAGCAATCTCTCTTCTCCAAGCAATTCTCTCGCCTTTGAGATGATGCCAAGGGCCTCATTTTGTGTCAAGTCTCTTGATTTGATAGGTAGTGCAGGGTTGGGATGATAAAAATTGAGTGGAGTTGATTCCGGCTCCAGGGAGGTGATCGCCTCAAGTAGATCATCACGATCTTGCGGGCTCTCCCCCATCCCGAATATTCCACCTGTGCAGAGCGTCAGGTCGGCGGATTTGGCATCGACACAGGTTTGATAGCGTTCCTTCCATCCATGCGTTGTACAAATCTCGGGATAGTAGTTCTCAGAAGTTTCGAGATTGTGGTTGTAGCTGTCGACCCCATGTTCCTTGAGATACCGCAGTTGCTCTTTGTTGGCCGTGCCGTTGCATGCAATGAGATTAAGGCCAGTAACGGTAGATTTGATTTTTCTTGCTGCCCTGGCGACGAATTCTGTTTTTTTATCATCCAATCCTCTGCCGGCCGTTACCAGACAGTAGCCTAAAGCACCATTTGCCTTGGCTGCTCTGGCTTCATCTACGATTTGGTCAATCGCTTTATAAGTATATCGTTCGATATCGGCATGGTAACGCACACTCTGGGTACAAAACTTGCAGTCTTCATTGCATGTTCCACTTAATATATTATTGATAGCACATAAAAATATCGGTTTTTTCTCTGCCATACTGTTTATTTGACCTCTTCTTTGTGCTTGCATTTGAAGCACTCGTAAACCTCTTTTCCGCGCAGGGTTTTTTTGCCCATAAGGTAGCCGCACTCTGGACACTTTTTGTCGACCGGTTCAAAGTTGGCAATAAATTTACACTTGGGATAATTGGTGCAGCCAAAAAATTTACCA
>Ga0209013_10003453_pt1 | contig 14042 bp, 11 predicted proteins | sample Cruoilmetagenom2_FD_187291 | JGI IMG/M metagenome (GOLD analysis project Ga0209013, IMG submission 187291) | Oil polluted marine microbial communities from Coal Oil Point, Santa Barbara, California, USA - Sample 2 (SPAdes) (version 2) | ecosystem: Environmental > Aquatic > Marine > Oil seeps ... | reverse complement strand
AGCGACTTGGAAGTTCTTGTTTTGGAAGTAAAAGCAGAAAGTGCAAGCAATAAGATAGATGAAGATATTTTACAGTTCTTATGGGAAAAATGGTTTAAAGAAATGAAAATATCTCATTATGAAGTATATCATTCTGATTTGCCTGCAAATACCAAAATAAGAATTGAAAACTTTTTAAATCAAAAATAAGGGCTGACTTATAAGAAGGTAAACATGAAATAAATTTTAAGAAAACCAGCCCACTTTATGCTGACGATTCACAGAGAAAACTTATTCCACGAAATTCTAAGAAATTTATTTTAGATAAGAATTACTGGCCAAATACTGGCCAAATTCAAAAGAAAAACCCTGATAGTCTTGACTGTCAGGGTTATAGAAATTATATCAGTGGTACCACCTGGAATCGAACCAGGGACACACGGATTTTCAGTCCGTTGCTCTACCTACTGAGCTATGGCACCCTAAGTTTGGGACGGCAAAATTAATTATTTTTTTACTTTATCAAAAAAAATCTTAATTTCTTCGTCATATTCTGTTTCATCGGTTAAATTTGCTCCTTTAAATAGGGAGTATTCATGAAATTGGTAATCGATATCGGAAACACACACGTTAAAACAGCCTTGTTCGATGGCTCCGGTATAACCGACCTGATCACTACCAAAGATATTTCTGCTCGTTTTTTAGATGAATTTTTCAGCAAACACAAAAAAATCCATTCGGCTATCCTGGCCAGCGTGCGTGAGGAAAAACAGGAAGTCATTGACTTTCTATCATCCCAAATCCGCTTCATCCGACTGGATGAAACCACTCCACTCCCTTTCATCAATAAATACACAAGCCCAGCCACGCTGGGCAATGACCGTATAGCTGCTGTAGCAGGTGCTTCGGGTCTGTTTCCCAACAGGAATGTGCTGGTCATTGATGCCGGCTCGTGCATTACCTACGATTTCATAACGTCCGGCAACGAATACCTCGGCGGAAGCATCAGTCCGGGCATCAATATGCGATTTTCAGCCATGCATACGTTTACTAAAAAATTACCGTTAATCAAATTCAAACCCAAAGAACAAGCTGACCTGATAGGCACCGATACGGAGAAGTCTATTTTATCAGGCGTGCAAAACGGTGTTTTACAGGAGGTTGCCGGAATAATCGGCATTTACAAAAAAAAGTTTGGCGAAGTGAAAGTTGTAGTGAGCGGAGGCGATTATAAATATTTTGATAAATACTTAAAAAATAACATCTTTGCATCCCCAAATATTGTGTTAACGGGATTAAACAGAATCCTTGATTTTAATGAAGAAAATTAACTATTTAATTCTTTTTCTGGCCATCTTTTCCAGCCTGGCATTACAGGCCCAGAAAATAAATTCGCCATATTCAAGGTACGGGCTGGGGCTGCTGCATGGCGAAAATACCCATACGCGGTTAATAGGTATGGGCGGTCTTGCCATCGGTGTTGCCAACCCAACATTGATCAATCCCGGAAATGCAGCTTCGTATGCCGTCTACGATTCCACTTCGTTTCTTTTTGATATCGGTCTGAATGCCAATATTACAGGTGAAGCCACCAATTACCAGTCGGAAACATCAAACTATGTCGCCCTTACATACATCATGTTCGGGTTTCCCGTCACTAAATGGTGGAAGATAGGAATGGGAATGCTTCCTTACAGCCAGATCGGCTACGATGTGAAAATCTTTATACCGGTTGAAAATTTTAGCAAAGTGGTCAACGCCATTGAAGGCGACGGCGGGATGAACCAGTTTTTTATTGGTAACGCCTTTACAATTGGGAAAAACCTCCGTGTGGGCGTTGACGCTGCTTATCTTTTTGGTAAAGGTGAACGGTCAAGCAAGGTCTATTTCCCCGACTCCCTTGAAATATTTGGAACCAAAGCAACAAGCAACACCAAAGGCGGTGATTTTATTCTCGACTACGGTGTTCAGTACGACGTGCATTTCAGCAAGAATAATGTGCTCACCCTGGGGGCCATCTATTCCAACCAATGGAATATGAACGCAAAAATCGAATATCTTTCTTATACTTTTACCGGAGGTTACGGTGATGCCGTTGAACACCTCAAAGACACAATTGCTTACTCGCCGGAAGAAAAAGGAAAAATTGTCATCCCACAACGAGTGGGCGTCGGATTTACATACCGGCAAAATAATATATGGATGGCAGGAGCTGATTTCGAATGGCAGAACTGGGACAAATTCACGGCCTTTGGCAAATCCGATTCGTTGAATAACGCATGGAGAATTGCAGTTGGCGGTGAGTACTCTCCTAAACATACGAGCATCTCTCCATTGAGAAAACGCATAATTTATCGGGCTGGCTTTCGCTATGTTGATTCATATTTGACTATCTTTAAGCACCCTATTAACGAATATGGCATAAGTTTTGGACTGACATTCCCGATGAGACGATCAAGAACAACGATAGACCTCGGGTTTGAAGTAGGAAAACGAGGAACAAAAGTGGACGGGCTGATCCAGGAAACATTTTTCAATATGTCGCTCGGATTCTCCATCCACGAGTCGTGGTTCCACAAACGGAGATATCAGTAAAGAATACATTTAAAACCTAATATACGATGAAAGTGAAAGTTTTGATAGTTTTAGCCGGATTGAGCCTCAGCTTGTTAGCTTCAGGATCAGAACCTTTAAACGAATTCAAACCGCAAAATGACATTCCGAAATACGGAAACGACAGTGCAACATGTGTGGCGAATCTATCGCTCTACCGTGAGTTTTACAAACAATGGAAACAAAGCAAATACACCAATGACGCCATTCATGATGCTACGAAATGGTGGAGTTGGGTATTTCTCCACTGTCCGCGGGCTACTGAAAATATTTACATCGATGGTGTGAAAATGGTCAAATACAGGATTAAAAAGGCTCCCAATGCCGAAGTAAAAGGTAAACTGATCGACACTCTGATGTTAGTGTATGACCAGCGCATCAAATATTTCCCGTTGCACTACAAATCAAAAAAACCGCAAGAAGGCACTATTCTGGGGCGGAAAGGTGTCAGCCTGTACGAATTCAGGCCACAGGAGTACAAACAGGTATACAATATCCTGAATCGTTCGATCGAGTTAGACAAAGAGAACGCTTCGGGGCCGGTATATGTTTATTATTTCCGTACACTGACCAAAATGGCCACAAAAGGGGAAATAGATACACTAGCGGTTGTTGAAGCTTACGACCAGATCAGCGATTACATTGAGCTGAACCTGAAAAAATACAGAACCGCCGGCAACGAAAAGAAAATAGAACATTACGAAAATATCAAAGGTACCATCGAAAAAAGCCTCGAGCCTTTTGCCCAGTGTCATGACCTGGTGCGTATTTACAATAAAAAATTCGATGAAAACCCGGATGATGTGGATCTGTTGAAGAAGATTGTTAAAATGCTCGACAAGAAAAAATGCGTGGAAGAACCACTTTATTTTGAAGCTACGGTCAGCCTGTACGAAAAAGAACCATCACCTGAGTCGGCCTATATGATCGGTAAGATGATGCTGAACCAGAAAAGGTACAAAGAAGCCATTCCGTATATGGAAGATGCGACTGAAATGGAGAATACGGATAAAGTGGATGATGCGCTCATTTTCCTGGCACAGGCATACCGTGCCATGAACAATTTCCCGATGGCACGAAAAAAAGCACTTGAAGCAGCCAAGCTTAGTCCCAGATGGGGCAAGCCTTATGCCTTTATCGGCGATCTTTACGTAATAAGCGCCAACGAATGTGGTAGCGATGACCTGACGAAAAAAGCACCTTACTGGGCTGCCGTAGATATGTATAAAAAAGCCAAAGCCGTTGATCCGGAAATGGCCAGTGAGATGAATGAACTCATCAGAAGGTACAGCCCGTACTTCCCTCCTGCCGAAGTATTGTTTTTCTACAACTTGCAGGAAGGCGATCCTTACGAAGTTGGTTGCTGGATTAATGTGAAAACAACAATACGGGCTGCTAAATAGCTCGTGTTGGCAACATTATAAAATGATTACTCGTTTTCTAAAAAGCATCATCATAGGTTTGGCTGTGGGGATGCTTTTTTCGTGTGAGAACTCGCTGAAAACAATCCAGGAAATCACCAGAGAAGACACTCTGTCAACTATTGCCGCTTATGATGTTTTTTACCAGAGAAGCGATTCGGGTTCGTTGCAGGTAGTTCTCCGTAGTCCTTTGATGGAACAATACGACACCGACAAAAACAATCCATACACCGAATTTCCCGAGGGATTTGAAATTACTTTTTTCGATAGAAACGGCAACAAAGTATCTTTTATCAGCGCTGAATATGGAATCGATTACCGGAAAAAACAATTGTTGCAGGCACGTAAAAACGTGATCGTCAAAAATTTTGATACCCGGGAGCAACTCAACACAGAGAATTTAACCTGGAATCAAAAAAAGAAATTTATTCATACCCACGCATTTGTTAAAATTACCTCGCCCGAAAATGTTATTTTCGGCGACAGCCTGTGGGCGAAAGAAGATTTCAGCTCACGTGAAATCTACAACATGAGAGGGGAAATTGAAATTGATGAAGAGGATGATAACTAACCGGATTTCAGTTCCTGTAACCAAATAATATGTATTTTTAACCAAGCTTTCATTTATGAGTACCAACGAGTGGCTGATCATCATTATGCTGTTGCTTTCCGGATTCTTCTCGGGGATGGAAATAGCATTTGTCAGCTCCAGCAGACTGAAGCAGGAACTCGACCTGAAACGGAAAATCCTGCCGGCTAAAATTCTGTCGGTTTTCTACACCAATCCTTCCCGGTTTATCGGCGCTTTGCTACTGGGAAACAACATTGCGCTTGTCATCTACGGTATCGCCATGGCCAAATTACTCGAACCCACGATCATCGAACTTTTGGCTCCTTATTACGATTCTAAATTCCTTGTTTTACTTATTCAAACCATCTTATCAACCTTGCTTATTCTCATCACCGCCGAGTTCATTCCTAAGGTGTTGTTCCGGATAAATCCCAATTCCATCTTAAAGTTTTTTGCCTTTCCGGTATGGGTTTTTTATATAGTTTTTTATCCGGTGATCCTTTTATTTATCGGTATTGCCGAATTTTTGCTGGCAAAAGTTTTCCGTATTCAGTTAAACAACAGTTCGTACCGGTTTACGATGATTGACCTGGAAGAATATGTTAAAGAATACAACCAGACAGCCGAGCAAACCGATGAGATTGACCAGGAGATGCAGATGATCCAGAAAGCCATTGAGTTCAAGCATGTGAAACTCAGAGAATGTATGGTGCCACGTACCGAGATCAATGCACTGGAAATTAATGAGGATGTGGAAACGCTCCGGAATATGTTCACTGACACCGGGCACTCGAAGATTATGATCTACAAAGAAACTATTGACAATCTGATAGGTTATGTCCACTCGTTTGACATGTTCACAAATCCCGAAAGAATTGACACGGTGATCCGGAAAGCAGACGTATATCCGGAAACCATGAATGCCAGCGACCTACTGAACGAAATGATCAAAAAGCATAAATCGATTGCCATTGTCGTAGATGAATTTGGGGGAACGGCGGGCATGGTAACACTGGAAGACATTATCGAAGAGATCTTCGGTGAGATCGAAGATGAACATGACAAAGAGGAGATCGTAGAAAAGCAGGTGTCGCCTAAAGAGTTTATTTTATCTACGCGACATGAAGTGGATTACCTGAACGAAAAATACAATCTGAATTTTGAGATTTCGGACGAATACGAGACCCTTGCCGGTTTTATCATCCACCATCATGAAAGTATTCCCGAAATCGACGAACAGATAAAAATATCTCCTTATTTGTTCACTATTCTCAAATCGAGCGAAAACCGTATTGAAGAAGTGAAACTCGAAATTATCGATTAAGATTATTTCTGTGCCAAAACACTCTGTTCTACTCCTAAAAATTGCATATAACTATTTGACATTAAATATAAATTGCGATTTTTTTTAATACTTCCGTTTACATTTGTACATTTGCACCTCAAAATTTAAAATTAAGGATAAATGGCTGTAATTGGAAACATTAGAAAGCATTCAACATTTTTGATTATTATTATCGGAGTTGCACTCGCAGCATTTGTTTTGGGAGACTTCGCCAAAGGACGCAGAGGATCGCGGGAAGTGAACATTGGAAATGTTGCAGGTGAGGATATTACCATCATGGACTTTAACCAAAGAGTTGAGCAGAATATTGAGAACACCAAACAACAACAAAAGAAAGTTCGTTTGACCAGCGATGAAACGTACAGGGTGAAAGAAGATACCTGGAAGCAGATGGTTAAAGAGGTTTTAATGGAGAAGGAATATGAGAGCCTTGGCCTGACGGTAACTACCGATGAGTTGTTTGACCTTGTACAAGGACCGAACCCGCATGCGCTGATCAAGCAATATTTTACCGATCCTGAAACCGGCCAATACAATAGGAGTTTAATTCTTGACTATTTAAGAAATCTGGATAACATGCCGGCAGAATCAAAGCAGCAATGGATCCAGTTTGAAGAATACATCAGAAACGACCAGCTGAGCAACAAATACAAAGCACTGATCAGTAAAGGTTATTATGTGCCGGGAGCCCTGGCAAAAATGGCCTACCAAGATGATAACACGGCAGCACAGATAACCTATGTGGCCAGCCGCTATAGCGAATTGTCCGACAGTTTAATTACGATTACTGATGCCGATTATCAGGAATATTACGATAAGAACAAGGAACTATACAAACAAAAAGCTTCACGCGAAATCGATTATGTAACCTTTGAAATCAAACCTTCGGTAAAAGACCTGGAAGCCGCAAAAAAAACTATCGAAGAAATCTACGCAGAGTTTAAAAACACTGAAGATGTGATACGGTTTGTGAACAACAATTCCGATGCTCCTTACGACAGCATCTGGAAAAAGCAGGGAGAACTACCGGTACAGATCGATTCCATTATGTTCAACAGTGAGATCGGAACGATTACCGAGCCTTATCTGGACAATTTCGTATTTACAACAGCTCGCCTGGTGGATGTCAGTAACAGACCCGATTCACTGAAGGCAAGCCATATATTGATCGCATATAAAGATGCTCTACGTGCCGACCCCAATCTGAGCAGAAGTAAAGAGCAGGCTGAAAAACTGGCCGACAGTCTTTTTAATGTGCTGAAAAATTCACCTTCTGATCTAACGCAGCTGGCCATTCAATTTTCGGATGATGGTTCTGCTTCGCAAAACTCAGGCGACCTGGGCTGGTTTGCCGATGGACAAATGGTTTATGCTTTTAATGAAGCTGTGTTTAACAACCGTATCGGAGATGTTACACTTGCCGAAACCCCGTTTGGATACCATATTATTAAAGTGACTGGTAAAAAAGATCCGGTTAAAAAAGTACGGATAGGCATCATTAACAGAGAAGTTATTGCCAGCAACGAAACCTACCAGAGGACATTCGCAAAAGCTTCGAAACTGGCATCGGAAAACAAAGACATCGAGTCGTTTGATAAAGCCGTTAACGAAAATAAATTAAACAAACGTACGGCCAACAACCTCCAGAAAATGAGTAACTACATTGCAGGATTGAAAAATCCACGCCAAATCATACACTGGGCTTTCAATGAAAATACGGAAGTAGGCAATGTGTCACCTGTTTTCGACCTGGAAGACATGTTTGTGGTAGCCGTTCTTAAATCAAAAGCCGAAGAAGGTTACCCTGACCTGGAAGATGTTAAAGAGAGAATCCAGCGATTTGTGACCAACGAGGTGAAAGGAAAAGTGCTTGCCGAAAAAATGAAAGCCTTCGGAAAAGACATCGACAAAATTGCCGAAGAGCTAAAACTCGAGAAAACTGATGTTCCATCCATAACCTTTTCCGCGAGAAACCTTCAGGGGTTTGGCGCTGAAAACGAAGTTATCGGTACAATTTTTGGAATGAATCCTCCGGAAGTATCCGATCCTATTATCGGCTACGGCGCCACTTTTGTTGTGGACGTTAACAAGATAACGGAAGCACCTGATAAAGACGATTTCACTCAAAATAAAATCATCCTGATGAGTAGTTTCGAACAAAGAGTCAACCAGGATTATGCATACAGAGCTCTTGAAAAAGCTGTAGAAATCGCTGATAACAGGGCATTGTTCTATTAAAAACAATTCCGGCACTATTTTTTCTTAACATTCGTTATTATTATAAGTATCTAATTTTATTATTTAAATCTAATTGTATTTCATATGAAAAAACTAAGTTTATTATTTATCGCTTTTACGCTTACATTAAGTGTGTCTATTCTATCCTCATGTAACGATGGTGACAACCCTACTCCAACTGTGGCACCCACTATTACGGTTACACCTGACGATGATACGTTAAAGGTTACTGTTGGCGAGATTGTCGATTACCAGGTAAACTGGAGCAGTACCGACCCGTTGCAGTCAGCCAAAATCTCGTACACGGCAGGAACTTTATCGCAGATTATCCTCGACACAACTTTTGCTACGGAGGTAAAATCGTTCGGGTTTAACCTGAGTATTGAAGTCACTGATGCAATACCTGTCGGTACCGTTATCGAGTTTATTTATTTTGGAAGCACGAAAGACAACAGCACACTGTTCTCCAGGTATGTACTTGTTGAAACAGGCATGTCGACATATGAGGGTGTTGTGTTACAGGCACAGGCCGACGGCCCTGCTACTGCTGCAACAAACCTCAGCTTCTATTTTTCAGCAATGAATGAGCGTTTTACGCTTAATCAATCAGCAGATGCCGACACTTCAGCTTTAATTGACCTGGTATTTACACATCATGCTATTTTCAGAACAAACGAAGAGTTATCATTCCAGTCGCCAAATTCGGCTAATCTACATCAAATGTGGGCTGAATTACCTGGTTTCGATCCACCTTACGACTACAATATCGACAATAAAAATCAAACTTATTTCAAGAAAGTAGATGTTGCAGATTGGGATAATCTTGATTACGATGGAATTGAAGAGGTAGTTGGTGATATAGGTACTGAGATAAAAATTCGCGGTATTTTTGAAGGTGATTTCATTGCTTTTGAAACACAGGCTGGTAAAAAAGGTATCATGAAAATTATAACTACGGTAATTGAACACAATCCTTACAACGAAACCTACATCACTTTCGATGTAAAAGTTCAAAAATAAGACAACAAATTCAAATTAAGAAAGGGAATCGTTGAGCGGTTCCCTTTTTTGTTTACAGTATTTTTAACCTGTCAGCATCCTGCTTGACAAACAGAAATAACAAAAGAGTAAATCCCCACAGTGACGAGCCTCCATAACTAAAAAAAGGTAAAGGAATCCCTACCACAGGCGCCAGACCGATGGTCATACCGACATTTACCACAAAGTGAAAAAACAAAATGGAAATTACACCGTAACCGTAAATCCGGCTGAATTGCGACCGCTGTCGTTCGGCAAGCAGAACAAGGCGTACCAGCAATCCCAAGAAAAGAAGGATTACTACAGAAGTTCCCAAAAAACCCCATTCTTCGCCGACCGTACAAAAGATAAAGTCAGTACTTTGTTCCGGTACAAAATGGTATCTTGTCAGCATACCCTGCCGGAATCCTTTACCGGTCAGGCCACCCGATCCTATGGCAATTTTTGATTGATTTACATTATAACCGGCCCCTTTCAGGTCTTCTTCTATGCCCAGCAGCACATTAATCCGTTTCTTCTGGTGCGGCTCCAGCACTTTTTGAAAGGCATAATTAACACTGAATACAAATGCCGACGACAACAAAAACATAGCAATGATAGTTTTGTAATTTTTTCTGGTCTTCCGGAAAAAAACAAGAAGCAGGGTCAGCAACAAAGCAATCGCTGAGATGATATAAATTTCACCAAACAACAGTGTCAGAATGAACAGCATGGCCAGCACAAAGCCAAAAAAAATCACCGAACCGGAAAAGCCTTCGCGAAACAATACAAGGGCAAATGAGGTATATACAAGGGCCGATCCCGTATCGTTCTGAAGTAGAATTAAAAGTGCTGGAAGCCCTGCCAATGACATGGCAATAACAGGTGTTTTCAGCTTTTTCATATCCACATGGGTCGTACTTAAATATTTGGCAATTGCCAAGGCGGTAGCAAATTTGGCAAATTCAGACGGCTGGATTGCAAAACTGCCCATCTGAAACCACGACCTTGATCCGGCAACAGTCTTTCCGAACAGCAACACGCCTATCAACACCAAAATCATTGCCCCGTAAAACACAAAAGCAAATGAGGAGAAAAACTTGGCATCGATCAGAAGCACGATTATAATCATAACTACAGCCAGTCCGATCCATAGCAACTGCTTTCCGTACCGTTGTGTCAAGTCAAAGACAGAACCTTCCTTATCTCCTCCTGAAGAAGCATAAATACTTAACCAACCAAAAAAAACCAGTAAAAAGTAGAGCAATACTACAATCCAGTCAACATTTCCTATGACGCTTTCCCTGCTTTTCACTATTATTTATCTTTTCCTTTGTTATGTATCAGGTCTCCTTCCAGCATTTTTTTCTCGTACCGAATTCTTTTTACTTCACCCGTCAGATACTTTTCCATGAGCAAACTGGCAATGGGAGCTGCCCACGTGGAGCCATATCCCGAATTTTCTACTACAACAGCAATGGCAATTTGCGGGTTTTTGTACGGTGCAAAGGCAATAAACATCGAATGGTCTTCCCCATGAGGGTTTTGCACCGTTCCTGTTTTTCCACATTGATGGATGCTGTCCATTTTATACCAGCGGGCTGTTCCATGTTCAGCTTCAAAAACTTCCAACATAGCTTCGCGTGCTACATTAAAATATTTTGGCTCCACGGCAGTCCATATTTTTTTTCCGAATAGGGTACTGTCGTCAGGTAAATTCTCTATTTTCCTTAAAAAGTGCGGCTCATAATAATAACCGTTGTTTGCAATTATTGCTACCAGATTTGCCAGCTGCAGAGGCGTCACCAAAATCTCTCCCTGGCCGATACTCAGCGACCTGACCGTTAAGGCATTCCACCTTCCGTTATAGACTTTGTCGTAGTAGGCGGGTGAAGGAATATTACCACTTACCTCGTACGGGATATCGGTATTGAATTTACTGCCAAACCCAAAGCTTTTTATATCGTTATACCAGTGCTCATAGCCAACTTTCGGATCATTATATTTGGGCAGATTCAATGTGTTTTTGAAGGTGTTCCAGAAATATGAATTACACGACTCCTGAATGGCCTGTTTTAATCCTAAGGGAGAGATGTGTGTATGCGTACATTTGATCGGTCTCGACTTTTTTCCCTGGCAGGTAAACATGGTATTAGGCGTTATCGCATGCTCCTGCAATGCCACCAGTGCATTGATCATTTTAAATGTAGAGCCCGGCGGATACGTGCCCATAACAGCTCTATTCAACAAGGGTTTCAACGTATCGTTCAACAGGCACTCAAAATTTACCGACCGCTGGCGGCCAACCAGCATGTTCGGGTCGTATGCCGGGCTGCTTATCATCACCAGAATTTCCCCCGTATTCGGGTCGATAGCTACAATACTGCCTTTTTTATTTTGCATCAGCTGTTCACCGTACTGCTGAAGGTTTGCATCTATACTCAGTATCAGGTCTTTCCCCGGAATTGCCACCGTGTCGTATTTTCCATTCTGGTAACTTCCTTTTACCCGGTTATGCACATCAACTTCCAAAATTTTCATTCCCTTTACACCCCTGAGCTCCGGCTCATAGTACTTTTCAATACCCGACTTGCCGATGTAATCGCCCGGCTGGTAATAGGGGTGTGTGTTTATCTCCTGCTGGCTCACCTCACCAACGTTTCCCAAGACATGGGGCGCAACAGGTACCGGATAATGACGTAATGTTCTTGTTACCGGATAAAAGCCCGGACATTGGTAGAGCTTTTCCTGAATTGCACCAAATTCTTCCTTTGAAATCTGTTTTAGAAAAACCGACGGGCGATAGTTTGAATAATGCTTCGCCAGTTCCATCCGGGATCGGAAAAAAGTTGTATCAATCTGGAGTAGTGTGCAAAAAGCGGCCGTATCCAGATTTTTTACCTGCCCCGGTATCACCATCAGGTCGTATAATGCTTCATTATAAACCAGCAATTGCCCTTTACGATCATATATATTACCCCGGGCCGGGTATTGCTTTTCGTAGCGTAAGACAATATTTTTGGCAGATAGTTTATAACGATTGTCAATCACCTGCAAATAAAACAAACGAACAATAAAGATCAATGCCACCAGTACCAATAAACCGATGATGATATATTTTCTTGAAGAATAATCCCTTACATACATTGAAACTGCCTTATGAAGTGTCCCTGCCGATGTTACGCAAAGTTAGCAATAACTTCCGGGATAAAAATTCCGGGAAATAAAAATATTAAATGGTCAAAGTTGAAAACCTATTTACTAATCCTGACGATTGGAGGCGTTTCGATAGTGTTGCTTTTATGCAGTCCGCGGTCGATGATATAGGCTGAAAATTTGATTGTATCGTACTGGGAAAGAGGGTTCAGGATGAAAAGTGTATCATTAAAAACTCCTTTGATCGGTTTTTCAAGAATTTCGGGAATCAGCCTGGGAAATCGGGTGTTAAACGTAAGGGTGTCATACCTTGCCGAGTCGGCGTTCCATGCCAGCAAAGGCACTTCTTTAAAAATACCGTTCTGGCGCTCAAAATATTTAATGATCAGGTTGTAATAATAAGCTCCTCCCAAATCAAATGGGGGATTCGTGTCATCCGGACTAAGTCCCAGGTCGCCATCACCATCAGTATAGGAAAAGATCAGCACACCCCGTTCCGTTTTCCCGGTTTCCAGGTTGTACTCCAGTAAAAAATCTTCGTACTCAATTGCCGGTTCAACAGGATACTCTTCAAACTTCCTGCATGAAAGAAGGATAAGCCCCGAGAGAATAAGCAGAATAAACAGTATTTTTGCTTTACGTAACATTCTTTTGAATAGGCCACTAAAGTAGTAAAATCTTACAAAGCTTATGCCGGATTTAATAACCTACGAAAATAAAATATTTACCATGGCTTCGTCTGAATCATTTAACGAAACGGCGTTGGAGATATTTCGTTTTCAGTATAAAAATAATCGGGTTTACCGGAGTTTTGTTGATTATTTGGGGATTCTGCATTCCGGCGTCAGTCATTATACGGAGATTCCATTCCTGCCCATCGAGTTTTTTAAGAAGCATCAAATTATTTCGGGCGAATTTAAGGAAGAGACTATTTTTTTGAGCAGCGGAACTACAAGCAAGCAGGTATCTGAGCATTACATTAAGTCGCTTACATTATATGAACAATCGTTTTTAAAAAATTTTGAGCAGCAATTTGGCTCTGTGAAGGATTACGTGATCCTCGCTCTGCTACCTTCCTACCTTGAACAGAAAGGCTCATCGCTGGTGTACATGATGAATAAGTTGATCAGCTTGAGTGGGGATAAACGCAGCGGATTTTACCTGCACGATTATGAGCGACTGGCGGAAACCCTGAACGTTTTACGTGATTCGTCTAGAAAAGTCCTTCTGATGGGCGTTACCTATGCCCTCCTTAGCCTTGCTGAAAAGCATCCTGTCCGTTTTCCCGAACTCCTACTGATGGAAACGGGGGGCATGAAAGGCATGCGCCGCGAAATGATCCGAAAAGAACTGCATGCTGTTTTAAAAGAGGCTTATGGCGTGAAACAGGTATGTTCCGAATACGGCATGACTGAATTGCTGTCGCAGGCCTATGCATTGAAAGACGGTATTTTTCACACACCTCCATGGATGAAAATTCTGATTAGAGACATCAACGACCCGCTTACATTAGTGAATGAAAATCAATCCGGAGGCATCAATGTCATTGATCTGGCCAATGTGCATTCCTGCTCGTTCATTGCCACTAAAGACCTGGGGAGAAAAAAAGGAGAGGACACATTCGATATGCTTGGCCGTTACGACAACAGCGATGTGAGGGGGTGTAATCTGCTTGTTGTCTGATCTATATATTGTATTTGAT
>Ga0209013_10003452_pt1 | contig 14043 bp, 14 predicted proteins | sample Cruoilmetagenom2_FD_187291 | JGI IMG/M metagenome (GOLD analysis project Ga0209013, IMG submission 187291) | Oil polluted marine microbial communities from Coal Oil Point, Santa Barbara, California, USA - Sample 2 (SPAdes) (version 2) | ecosystem: Environmental > Aquatic > Marine > Oil seeps ... | reverse complement strand
CGTTTATATATTTTAGGTATTATTTTATCTAAATTGTTTTAAGGATAGGCACGATGAATATAATAGTCGCCGACTATATTTACACAACGGAAGGTTTTCAAAAAGGTCTTGCCGTTGCATTTACAGATTTGATAGAAGAAATTGACACTCTTGATATGTTAATACGGAAGTATCCCGATGCTAAGGTCATCAAGACAGAGCCCAATTCCATACTCTACCCCGGATTTATCAACACCCATGTTCACCTTGAATTCTCAGCAAATAAAACATCCCTGAAATACGGATCATTCATGCCCTGGCTTGACACGGTCATAGAACACCGTGATGAACTGATGGGAGAATGCAACAATGCTGTGATGATGGGTGAATGTGAAGCTATGTTACTTTCGGGTATCACGACCTTCGGTGCCATTTCCAGTTTTGGGAACGAACTCGAAGTGTGTGAGAAAACCCCGCAACGTGTGGTTTTTTATAATGAGCTTATAGGTTCTAACGCACAATATGCGGATATGCTTTATGGTGATTTCCTGGAACGGGTCAAAGCTTCAAATTCTTGTGAGAAAGAGAGTAAGATAACGCCAGCTATTGCTATACACTCACCCTACTCGGTGCATCCGATCATCCTGCAAAAAGCAGTCACGCTTGCCAAGCAAAACAACTACCCCTTAAGTGCCCATTTTTTGGAGTCACAGGCAGAAAGAGAGTGGCTGGAAAAAGGAGAAGGTGAACTCAAAGGATTTTTTGAAAAATACTTTAACACCTCTACCCCGGTCACCAATATTCAAGAGTTCATGTATGCCTTCGATACTTATCCTGCACACTTCACCCACTGTGTACAGGCAAATAAAGCAGAATTGGATTATCTGGCACAAATGGGACACTCTATCGCTCACTGCCCCCGTTCCAACCGTTACCTGGGCTGTGGAAGACTGGCTATAGAAGCGCTTGATCTTCCTTACTCTCTGGCCACTGATGGATTGAGTTCCAATGACTCACTCAGTATCTTTGATGAACTCAGAGCAGCACTCATGCTGCATCATCAGGCACCTATAGATAAACTGGCAGCCACACTCCTGCGATCCATTACCTCTGATGCAGCAGAGATACTGGGTCTGAACTGTGGTAAAATAGAAGCAGGAAAACTGGCAGATTTTGTAGTCATTACACTGCCTGAGACACCCAAAAGAGAAGAAGAACTGGCCCTTTGGACTGTTTTACATACCAAAGAAGTTTCAGAAGTATATATAGAAGGAATCAAATATGTTTAAAACATTAGGAAATATAATCAAATGGATAGGCCAACACTTTATGGGGATGCTTTTTTTACTCATCGCTTTTGTTGTCCTTATGCCCTCGTCCTCGACACAGCTTCATCCGGCAAACCTGCAGGAGATAAAACTCATGGGTCCCATTATGACTGTAGATGCCATACTCAAAGAGATCGAGGAGGCACAGAAAGATACGAAGATCAAAGGAGTACTGCTCAACGTCAACTCTCCGGGTGGTGCGGTCCCTCCTTCCATAGAGATAGCCTACGCGATCAAAGAACTTAAAAAGCACAAGCCTGTAGTCGCCTATGCTTCGGGTATCATGGCAAGCGGATCTTACTATGCCTCTATTTATGCCAATACGATCATCGCAAATCCAGGTTCTATCGTTGGGTCTATCGGAGTGATCATGGAGAGTGCCAATGTGGAAGAGTTGATGAATACCATCGGTGTCAAAACACAAATAGTCAAAGAAGGAACCTACAAAGAAGCCGGTACACCCACAAGAGAATGGACCCCGGAAGAGAGAGCGGAACTCGAAAGACTTACCAAAGATACTTATGAGCTTTTTGTTCAGGATGTCGCTGAAGCCAGAGGTTTAGAGGTAAGTCAGGCAAAAGCTTATGCCGATGCGCATATCTTTTCATCAAAAAGAGCGAAAGAGGCAGGACTTATCGATACCATAGGTGTCATGGCGCAAGCCAAAGCAAAAGTGCAGGCACTTGCAAAGGTCACAAAACCTTCATGGAAAGAGAAAGATAAACTGGAATCCTTCATGGACCAATTGGGAACCAAGGGCATCATGCAGCTGCAAAGTTACTTTTATGGGTTAAAAGCCTCTTTATGATCATTCATCCTTGTAATTATTCTATCGTAAAGTAGACTTTCTTCTTTCCCAAACCTAAACTTACCCTGCCCGAAGAGTGTCTCTTCGGGAAGATCACTTTTAAAGTATTTTGATCAAGAAAAGAGACTTTGATGCCCCCTCTTGACTTATACCCGCGCAAGATGTCTTTTCGTGAACTCGGGACCATATAAAGGATCGCGGCAGATCCTGATCTCACCTTTAATGTTGTCTTGTTTTTTGTAATTCTGTAGACTTTTTCTTTAGGCTTTTCTGTCGTGAAAGACCAGCGTTTTTTTACTTTGAATCCATCAGCCACAGCTTCAAACACTGCGGTATATCTCGTGCCAAATTCCAGTCTTGCCAGGGGCATCAGTGCAAATTCCATTTTGCTAAAAAGATGGTTATGGTCATTTTTTTGCTGGATTATCCTGGTCTTTTTTATCTCTTTTCCTTTTGCATCATAGAGACGAAAAGATTTTAACTTTACATTTTTAAAGTTTGCAGGGTTGAACTGTACGGAAATGGGAAAACCGCTTACCTTATACTTAGGCAGAGGATCCGGAGATTCATTGTAAAAAGCTGGCCAGACATGGCTTTGGTTCGCGTAAGGGTATACGATGACATCTTTGTTCTTTCGCTGTATATGATCTTTTTCCGCTCTAAAGTGTGAGCGGGGTATCATCTTGTTATTTTGTCTGCAGATATTTTTCATGTAGTATTCACCATCTGTCATTTTAAATGATCTTTGACACAGGTATGAAATACCGGATAAACCAAGATTATAGACATAGGCAGATTTTATTCTTCTTTTTTTCTTCGTGGCATACGTTCCTATACCTATCTCATCTTTGTCTAAATTCAAAAAAACAAAACGGTGATAGATGGCAGAAAAGAGCTTATCGATGGATTTGACCGGACCTGTGGTATTGACAGAGAGATTTTCCATCACAAAGCGGGAAGGATAACCCGCTTTGATGATGCGTTTTGAAGGGGTACGTCCTGTGTAGGAGTATTTGCCGCTTTTTTCATAGTGTCCGTTCGTTTGATTTTGTACGAGGTATTTGGCATGGGAAGCAGCTGCCTTCTCTAAAGCTTTATTGGGTTTTAACGCTATCAGTCCGGAATGTTCTCTGATCTTGTTCAGATATGCCAAACCATGCTGGTTGCTGCCGGCTTCAAGAGAAACCAACACCAGCGCAGTGAAAAGCGTTAAACGTAAAAATCTCTCTCGCATCTCACTGCTTACAATGCATTCGCTGCTTGTAAGAAATCTGCTGCAACGGCCTTGGGGTCTTCCAAACCTATGGAAACACGGATAAGCCCGTCACTTACACCCAGAAATTTACGTGCTTCCTCATTGAAATCTGAATAGATCGTACTTGTCATATGCAGTGCCAGTGTTCTGTTGTCCCCTATATTGGCTGTCAAAATGACAAGTTTTAGCTTATTTAAAAAAGCAAATGCTCTCTCTTTGCTGCCACAGTCTATACTCAAGAGTGGGCCACAGCCCTGTGCAAAGTCTAACTTGTATCGTGCATGATCAGGGCTTGAAGGTATACAGGGATGATTTACAGATACACCCTTCGGCAGTTTCTCATCAAGCAGGAGAGCAACACTCTCAACACTTTGGTTGATCCGCTCTACTCTGAGAGAAAGTGTTTCAAGTCCTACCATGGTCATAAATGAACCAAAGGCATTGGCTGTCATACCAAAATCACGTATGGCACGTTTTTTACAGATAGGAATAAATGCTTTTTTACCCATCTTTTTTACGATCTTATGCACATCCGAATACTTTTTATTCAGGAGTTTGTCACCCTCTTCTTTTACGGCTCTAAATACTGCTACACCGCCAAGCGCTGCCGAATGTCCTGACATATTTTTGGTCGAAGAGTGTACGCTGATATCTGCACCCATCGTAAGCGGTCTGAGTAAAAGCGGTGTGGCGGTATTGTCTATCATTAAAAGAGTCTCATACCGGTTACACAGGTCAATGATACGCTGTACGTCCGGGAGTGTAAGACTTGGGTTTCCCACAGACTCCATCAGAACCATTTTAACCCCTCTTTTCAGTGCGGATTCGATATGGTCAAAATCATCCACAGTACAAAAACTGTTCGTCACACCAAAACGTGCCAGTGTATCATTGACCAGTGAGTAAGTTCCGCCAAAGAAACCGCCGATACAGAGCAGTTCATCTCCTGTATTTAAAAAAGCAGTACAGACCATGGAGATGGCACCCATCCCTGAAGAGGTCGCTATGGCACCAAAACCGCCTTCCATCTTCGCTACGATACCTTCGAGTTTTGCATTGGTCGGATTACCTACTCTTGCATAGAGCGGTTTATTCACTTCCGAAGCAAAAATACCTTCTGCCTCCTGGGCATCCTGATATCCGAATGCTGCGGAAGGGACGATAGTCGGTGCTATAGGCCCTACTCTTCCTCCTACACCGTGGACAAGTAAAGTATTGAAATAATCAAAATCCGTGCTCTTGTTATTCTCGTTGTTCATGTCTTGTTCCTATATTGAATAATTAAGTGTTTGCATAGCCTTAAGTTGATAATTTTTAAGTTCAGAGAGGGGAATTTCAAATACTGCAGAAACATTCTGCTTCAGATCTTTCCAAAAAAGTGTCAGTGCCGGATTATTTATTTGTTCTATGTCAGAAAATATATCTGACTCCAGGATCATCACCACATCTTTAAGAGTGATATCTTTGAGTGCTTTGGCAAGTTTATATCCGCCGTGTGCACCTTTAATACTCGTAAGAAGCCCCTGTTTTTTGAGTTCCAGGAGTATCTGTTCTAAAAAGTTTTGTGGAATGGATGCTTTGGCTGCTATCTCTTTTATCTTAAGTACTTTATTATCCGGTATGGAACCCAGTTCCTGAAGTGCTGCGACAGCATAGATGGTTTTACTTGATATACCTACCATAAGATAAAAGACCTTTTAAGTGAACGCCTGCTATTTTTTCAGGGAGTTCAGTATTTGAAGTGCGTAGTATATCTTACAACCGATACAAAAGTCGAATAATGTCTCAAGTAATGCACAAATTAATAAAATAACTGTTATCACAGTAGCAAATTCAGTAAATCCTGCCAGATAAAAAATAGCAAGTGCCAAAGAAGCCACAAGTCCGAGATAGAGTGCAAATCTTTTTGGTGATTCATCACAAAGTTTAGGTGCAACATCCCAGCCTGTGAGTATAAATGTAGCAACATGATAAAAAGGGCTGAGTTTGGGTTTGCGTATGGTTCTTATAAAAAAATCAAACAGTAATACCAATGCGAAAATACTCTCTTGCGTAACTAAGAGTATGACTGTAAAAAGTGCCACCTGGAAAGAGATGATCCTTACCATGTTGGAGTCAACTCTTCTTGTAGAGATCGGGCAACTTGGAGACATATTCTTTCCTTTTGTATGCGCACCTCTAAAGACCCTAGAGTGATCTACCACATTGACTTTTTCCCGGCTTCTCTATTAACAATATAGGGGAGACAATAAATAACCGGGAAAACGTACAATGCCCTTGTCCAATGTAAATATCTAGGGTTTTTACAAGTGCTCATTTAATTACGTATGCATTTTAACCAAATTTATTTTTAATGTCAAGTAAATCTATAGGTTTTATAATAATATTTCTTTACACACCCCCTATTATTATCTTATTTATCTATAGTAAGTGATGTACACACTTTGTGCACAGTGTTACAATAAAATACACATCAACTAGGAGATATTATGCGTATTATACTTTTCACCCTGCTGAGTGTTGCTTTGCTACAGGCACAAAGCATCAAACAACTCATCACACGATCACTGGAGAAACATCCTTCCCTTCAAACCATTGAACATCGTCTTTCTCTTATGGATGAGCGTATCGCTATCTCCCAGAAATTTTCCAACCCTGACCTCACTTTGACGATTAATGATATGCAGTATGGAGATTTTACCAGTCGGGACCTCGAGCCCATGCAGTACCAGTCCATAAACTTTAAACAGAAGTTTCCCTGGTTCGGAAAACTGGATGCCCGCAAAACATACACAGAAGCACAAAAATCTGTGCTCCTTGACTCTTACGATGCAGCCAGAGTGAAGTTGGCCGAAGAGATACGCATGACCGTATACAGTATCAAAGAGATAGAAGAACGTATACAGATAGTTGAAAGGTACAAAGAGATAGCACAGCAAAATATTGACCTCTATACCTCTTATGCTTCAACACAAAATGCCAGCCATACCAGCAGTATGTCTGCAAGCCTGCTGCTCTCGACGATCAAGATAAAAGCACAGCGCTACAGGGCGATCCTGAAAACACAGAAAGCCAAACTCAAATATCTTGTCCAAAGTAACATTGGAACACTCTCTGATACCTTACGCATGCACGCACCTAAATCTCTCAAGCGTTATCTTTCCAAATTAAAAAACAATCCTAATTATCACATGAAACTCTCTGAACAATCTGTCGCCGATGCCAATAAAGTGATCCAGGATCTAAGTATCGCTCCTGATCCGTATGTAAAAGTAGGCTACTTCAACCGTCAGGATTACCCTGATTATGCAAGTGTATCCGTGGGAGTATCTCTTCCTCTTTACGGTACGGAAAAATTAGCTTCCGAGGCTGCGAGGAAAGAGATATTGTCAGCCAAAAGTGCATCACTCGACTATCAATATGCACTGGAGAGTGAAATAGAGACCATGCATGCAAAACTGATAGAGGCTTACCATATCTACCACATCATACAAGATGAAAGTCTGCCCCAGTTAAAGCATATGTTCGAACTGACACAGTCCAGCATTCAGAGCGGTGGTGATCTTTTTGCTTACACCACACTTTTGGAACAGAAACTTACACTTGAAGAGCAACGTATTTCCATCAAAGCCGAATACTTACGTACAGAAGCCAGATTAAGAGCACTTACAGGAGAAATATAATGATAAGAATTAAAACTCAATGCAAGCGAGGCAGAAAATGCTGAGTCGTACAAATTTTATCGCGATCTTGATCCTGTCTGCTTTTTTACTCAGCACTGCCTATGCTGAAGAAAGCAGTATGAAATGTGAGGCAGGCAAGTGTAGTTCCGGCAGTACATCCCCGACTACCACATCCAATAGAAAAAAAGTACCTGAAAAAAAGACTCCTTCAGCAGAGAAGAAAAAAACCTCAAAAGGTCCGACAGATCAAAAAAATGATCAGATCAAAGCTACGGTCAAACAACTTTTCAATGTGAACACCATACAGGTCAAAAAAGTTTCAACAGCTCAGGAACAGGTTAATTACGGTTACATTGTCGCCCAGGATTCACGCATGGTCGATGTCGTCACAAAGTTTGACGGTTTTATAGAAAAGCTTTATGCCGACACACGGTACGACTATTTTGAAAAAGGGGAAGCCCTTGCCAAAGTCTATTCTCCTGAAATATATCAGGCAAAACAGGACTATCTGAACAGTCTCAATTACAATGCAAAAACCTCTATGCCCCAAATGCTTAAAAGTGCCAAGTTGAAATTGGAACTTTTAGGTGTCTGTCAAAAAGAGATAGAAGAGATCAGAAAGCAACGCAAAGCAAACGCCTATACCACTGTATTTGCACCGGTATCAGGATGGATATTTGAAAAGAATGTCAATCAGGGATCTTCTTTCAATACAAAAAAGAGGCTCTTTCAGATCGTCAATCTTGACAAAGTATGGATGGATGCCAAACTCTTTCAAAATGAATTGGAAACGGTGGATCAGCTGGAACATTTTATGGTCAAAGCCAAAGGTATCAAAAAAACATACAGGGCACAAACATCTTTACTCTATCCTATGCTTGACCCTAAAGAAGCCACTGTGACCTTAAGACTCACCATAGACAATGAATTACAGGAGCTGAAACCCGGTATGTATGCAAAACTGCACGCTTCAGGGCCTTCTCAAAGTCGTCTTGTTATCCCCCGTACGGCTGCTATGCGTAAAAATGGTCTCTGGTATGCATTTTTAGCCACAGAGTTTCAAGGTGAATATGAACCTGTACAGATCAAAGTCAAACCTTTGGACACCAAGCACTTTGAAGTACTCAGCGGACTTAAAGAAGATGAGATGATCGTCAACAATGCCCTCTTCATGATGGATTCCGACGCACAGATCAACGGAATATACTAATGATTGAAAAACTGATATCCTTTAGTGTAAAAAATAGATTTCTCGTCTTGATGACGACACTGTTTCTTATACTGGGGTCTGTATGGGCGATGAAAAATACCCCTCTGGATGCCCTGCCGGATCTCTCTCCTCCACAGGTGATCGTGCAGATCACCTGGAAAGGTCAAAGCCCGGAGATCATTGAGGATCAGGGTACCTACCCTCTGGTCTCACAATTTCTTGCTATTTCGAACATTGAAACAGTAAGAGGATTCTCTACCTATGAGAACGGTCTTATCTATATCATCTTTAAGGAAGGGACCGATCTCTACTGGGGAAGAACAAGGGTACTGGAGCAGCTCGCCTCCATACAAAGTAAACTGCCGCCCAGTATGGAGATATCTCTGGGACCTGATGCTTCAGGTGTAGGCTGGGTGTATGAGTATGCACTCACATCCAAAACAAAAACACTGGATGAGCTGCGTACACTGCAGGACTATTATTATAAATTTGCACTCATGGGTGTAGACGGTGTGAGTGAAGTAGCCACCATTGGCGGTTTTGTCCCAACTTACCAAATTACCGTGAACAACGATGCGCTGATACAGTACGATCTCTCTATCAAAGATGTCTCCAGAACACTCAAAGAAAATAACAATGATACAGGTGGACGTATCGTCATACAAAATGGCTTTGAATGGATGGTGCAGGCCAAAGGGTATATCAAAAACCTGGATGAGATACGTCAACTTGTGGTGGCAACCAAAGGCGGCGTACCGCTCACACTGGGTGATATCGGGCGTGTGGAGATGGTACCTGCCGCACGCAGAGGTATGGCTGATCTCAATGGCGAAGGTGAAGTGGTTGGCGGTATCGTGATGGTACGTTACGGTGAAGATGTTTACGCTGCCATTAAACGTATCAAAACCAAAATGGAAGAACTTAAAGTCGATGATGTGGATGTCATAACAACCTATGACCGTTCCCAACTCATAGAAGCTTCTGTGGAAACACTGCAAACCACACTCATTGAAGAGAGTGTGATCGTGGTCATCATTATCGGGCTTTTCCTTATGCACTTCCGATCAACCCTGATCATGTTCATTGTACTGCCTCTCACCATAGCATTACCATTTTTACTGATGAAGCTTTTTGGTATAGGGTCTAACATCATGAGCCTGGGAGGAATAGCCATAGCCATAGGTGCCATGGTGGATGCCTCCATTGTCATGATAGAAAATGCCCACAAATCCATCCATAAAGCGGAAGAGGGAAAAGGAGCAAGGCTTGATAATGCCGAACGCATAGTCGTCATCGTCAGATCATCACAACTTGTAGGTCGTCCTATCTTCTTTGCTTTAGCATTGGTCGTGGTCTCATTTTTACCTATCTTTGCACTTAACGGTCAGGAGGGACTCCTCTTTTCCCCGCTTGCCTTTACTAAAACTTTTGCTATGACGGCTGGTGCACTGCTTTCCGTAACACTTGTGCCTGTACTCATGGTCTTTTTTGTCAAGGGGAAGATTATCCCTGAATCAAAAAATCCATTGAACCGTTTTTTCATTTGGCTCTACCATCCTATTTTAATTTATGGACTCAAGCTCAAATATCTGGTGATCATTGCAGCGGTGGCACTGCTTGGTTTTGCAGAACCTCTCTATGAAAAACTCAACTGGGAATTCATGCCTATGCTCGATGAACAGACCATGATGTATATGCCTGTCACACCTTACGGTATTTCGGTAGACCAGAGCAAGGTCTTAACGCAAAAAACCGATGCCATCATCAAATCATTTCCTGAAGTAGACACCGTATTTGGTAAAGGCGGACGTGCAGACACTGCAACAGACCCTGCTCCCCTGGGTATGCTTGAGACGATCATCACCTTTAAGCCCAAAGAAGAGTGGCGACCCGGTATGACGAGAGAAAAACTGATGACTGAAATGGAAAAGGCGCTACAGATACCCGGTCTGGTCAATTCATGGACCTACCCGATACGCGGACGTATCGATATGCTTCTTTCAGGGATCCGTACACCTATAGGTATCAAACTCTACGGTAAAGATGCAGCGGGACTGCAAAAAGCAGCTTCGGAGATAGAACGACGACTTCGTGATCTGAAAAGCACACAATCTGTCTTCTCGGACCAGGCCAGTGCAGGTTTTTTCATCGATATTGACATCAACACAGAAGCGCTGCAGCGTTATAACATCACAAAGAACCTTATAGAAGAGTATACCTCTGCTGCCATTGGAGGTAAAAAGATCACCACGCTCTATAAGGGCCTGGAGCGTTATCCTATCGCATTGAGATTTGAAGAAGAGGAGCGGCGTAACCTGGACGACATACGCAATATACAGGTAAAAACACCTCTTGGCTTTGTACCTTTGTCCACTTTTGCACAGGTAGAGTACAGAGAGAGTGCCTCAGTGATCAAATCTGAAATGGCAACACCGGTGACCTTTGTCTATATTACTCCCCAACAGGGAATGAGTGTCGTCACCTATAAAGAAGAAGCGATGAAAGTATTGGCTGACCTGAAACTGCCGATAGGATACTATTTTGAGTGGGCAGGACAGTCAGAATACCTTGAATCAGCTATGAAAAAAATGAAATGGATCATTCCTACAGTCCTTCTGGTTATTTTTGTTCTCATCTATTTTGCTTTGGGCAAAATAGTACCAACACTCATTGTCTTTTTTACCCTGCCCTTTGCATTGGTTGGTGGACTTATCTATATTCAAATGCTGAATTTTAATATGAGTATCGCTGTTATCGTCGGTTTTTTGGCACTGCTTGGTATTGCAGCAGAGACAGCCATAGTCATGATCGTCTACCTGCAGGAGAGTGTCGAAGAGATGCGTCAGAAAACAGGTAATGCTTTTAGCCCCATACACTTGAATGACGCCATCTATGAAGGTGCCGTACAGAGGGTTCGGCCAAAACTCATGACAGTCTTTGCTATCCTGGCAGGTCTCTTTCCTATTATGCTCACTACAGATGTAGGATCGGAAGTCATGCAGCGTATCGCAGCACCGATGATAGGAGGTGTGGTTACTTCTGCTATACTCAGTCTGCTACTCATTCCTATCTTCTTTGAAATGTATGAAAAGAATCAAATTATTAAACATGGTGGATAAATCCACCCTACAAGGTTATATTATGAAAAATAATTATGTTATATTTATAGGTTTATTGGTTTTAGTCACCCTTTCTAGTTGTTCTGGAGAAAAACAAAAAAAATCACTCACAGAGGGTGGCATGAAGTGTGGTACCGGGAAATGTGGTGCAAGTATGGTGGATGGTTCCGTTGTACTGGTAAAGAAAAAAATGAATATACTCGATCAACTCAGCAAAGAGGATACAAGACGTGACTGTGTGCTGAAAGCTAAAACAACAAAAGAACTTTATACCTGCGTACGTGTTACAGAGACAGGAAGACTCAGTACAAAATGTTCGGCAGACAATACCAAACCAAAAGCCGCACCTAAAAAAGAGAATGCATCAACAGCAAAATGTGAAGCAGGAAAATGTAATAGTGATATGCAAAAAAATTAGATTTTAAAAGAAGAAAGTACGAAAAGGTTTCAAAAGCCAAAAGGCTTTTGAAGAGACGGAAAGGATTATTTCATTGCTGCAATGTAATCTGCAACCGCTTTAATAGAAGCTTCATCCATAGATGCTACTTGACCTTTCATAAGACCACCCATACCGTGTAAGTTAAGTGTTCCTGCTTTGTAACCGTTAAGTTGTTCTACAGTTTTAGCAGCATCCTGACCTTTGATGACCGCTGATTTACCAAGTGCAGCTTTTTCACCGTTCGCACCATGACACCCTGCACATTTAGCAAAAGCAGCAGCTCCGTCAGCCATAAGTAGTGTAGATCCAGCAAGTAACATTGTGATTGCAAATTTTTTCATTTTAATTCCTTTTATTTAATAGTTTAAATTGATTACATCATATAGCAGTAATCAATCCCTCTGATTTAATCATGTTCAAAATAATATAGTGATTTAACTTAATACTATATTAATTAGAACTTAACATGATGGTACATTTCCTGAATCTTTTGCATATTCATAAGCAAAATCGTATACATCCGGAACGTATTTCTCTTTCAATTTAGACTTAGGACAAAGTTTTTTTACTTCAGCAGCAAACTTACCTGATCCCTTAATCGCTTCCCACTCATCCTGAGTATGATAATGTGCAAACTTTGCTCCGGAAAAACCACAAGGAGCTTTTAACTTCTTGAGATAGATCTTTTGGCCTTTCTTTACATCTGCTGACGCAGTTGATGAAAGTAAAGTCATACCAAGCAAAGCAGCGACTGCGAGTTTAGTCATTGTATTCATTCTTATCCTTTCTTTTAAGATAATGTATCATAGCATGTAATTGTGAAAGTATTGTGAAAATATGAAATAGGTGAGAAAAATAGAAGCAGTATGGGAACTACTTCTTCAGGAAGTTACATCAGAAAGATCAACACTTTGGAACGACACCGTCACTGGCATATTTGTAAGAAAACTCATATACATCTTTCCACCAGGATTTTTTGATTCTTTGTACTTTTAATCTGGGGCATATTTTTTTTGCTTCTTTTTTAAAGTCTCCGTCTTCCCAGATCTCTTCCCACTCATCCTGTGTATGATTTCTGGCAAATTTCACACCGGAAAATCTACAATATTTACGAAATTTCTTTTTAAAGATCTTCTGACCTTTTTTAGCATTGCCACCTGCTGTTGATACCGTAGGGGTACTCATCATGGTAAATGCTGCAAGCGCAAGCACTGTCATTAATTTCTTCATTGTAATTCCTTGTTTTGTTTTATAAGCTAACCTTGTCCAGAGGTATTAATATATTGTAACTACTTCAACTTTCCAATTACCTTAAACTTATCCCAATAAATATCCAATGCTTCATCTATCTGTTCGTCACTTAATCTTGTTTTATCTTTGATCCCGTAATTATCAATAAACAGCTCTGACATAACAGAGATCTCTTTGATGGGATATTTCAAATAATGCTTTAATCCTGCCTTCATATTTTGTTCACCTCCGTAAACAAGAAGGTAGTTCATGAACATACGCTGCAGAGAGGTAGGCAGTTCTTTATGACAGTCAACACAATAACGTTCATACGCATCTTTTGCCTGTAATTGAGAGAATAGAAAGATCAAAAATATAAATAAGAAACCTAATTTCTTCACCATGTTAATACCACCCTTGTTCCTTCACCTTCTGTTGAGTCCACTTCTATAGAGATGTGATATTCATCCAGGATATTTTTAACGATACTCAACCCTAGACCAAAACCGCCTTCACTTTGATTGAACCTCATATATCGATCAAACATAAAAGGTATCTCTTTTTCATCGATACCTATACCTGTATCCCAAATGACCAGCATGCCTTCTCTGAGTGTAATTCCCACTGTACCCTTGCGTTTATTATATTTGATCGCATTGGATATGAGATTGTCTATCACCCTGGTAAACTTGCGTCTGTCTATCGTGATCACAGCATCTTCCAGATCCAGACTGTACTCCAGACGTTTGGATTCTGCCAGGATCATAAAGTATTCCGCCCTGTCATGGATAAGGTCTTTGATCTCTATCTCTTCATCATGATTCTCTTTTTCATGTTCCAGAGTAAGATAGGTCAGATCCTGATAGAGCACCGAGACCGTCTTGGCTGCGATGTTGATACGCATCAGTTTTGTCTTGTTTTTTTCCACCATGACATCTCTGTCCATCATCTCGATGTTTGCCAGTATGGCAGAGAGCGGCGTGTTGAGTTCA
>Ga0209013_10003451_pt1 | contig 14045 bp, 13 predicted proteins | sample Cruoilmetagenom2_FD_187291 | JGI IMG/M metagenome (GOLD analysis project Ga0209013, IMG submission 187291) | Oil polluted marine microbial communities from Coal Oil Point, Santa Barbara, California, USA - Sample 2 (SPAdes) (version 2) | ecosystem: Environmental > Aquatic > Marine > Oil seeps ... | reverse complement strand
GTCCTAGTTCATCCTGTATGATTGTACTCAATTCTTGGAATTCATGTTGGGTACGTTTTTGGGCCGCGCTGACGGCACAGGGAAAAAGCGGCCCCCGGTCCGGGCCGTCCAGGTTCATCCGCAGGTGGGAGTCTTTGGGAGACAGGCGCCGCGCCAGGCCGCTGAGTAGTGGGAGGTAGTTGATGGCTTCGAGGAGATAGTAGATGCGGCCGGAGCGCAGGGCGGGGTTGTCCAGCACGGCGGGGTCGAGGGGGTTGATTTGGTCGCACAAGATATCATCTTGCCTTACGGTGGGCGAAATCCCATTTCGCCTTGCGGCGTTCTCCAGCCAGAGGGGGACGTAGTTTGTGTGGGCGTAGAAGTCCTGGACGGCGTGGGCCAGGCGGCCGAAGGCTTTCCAGGCGGAGGGGATGTTATCGCCCTTAAGCGCGGTCAGTGCCAAATGGCGCTGGTCTTCCAGGTACGAATCTCCTTCGCGGAACAGGTTGTTGTCGTAATGGTATTTGGGGTGGAAGATGAGACCCAGGAGGCTGTCCTGGCCCAGGTTGGCATCGATGATGGCGCGCAGCGCAGTAGGGCTGACTTCACCTTGCAGCGCAGCGGTGGTGATTTGTGCGTGGTAGCGGGCGTGCATGTTGGGTAAATTCTCTAGGGACTGTACCCGATGGTGATCAGGTCGCGCATGGCCTCGAATTTCACCGGGCCGATCCCCGAGACGTCCATGATGGCTTCGATGGTCGCGAAGGGCCCGTTGGCCTGGCGGTGGGCGATGATCTTCTCGGCCGTCACCGGGCCGATACCTGGCAGCGTGTCCAGCTCCACCAGGGTGGCGGTGTTGATATTGACGAGGGAGGCCGCGGTCGAGACGGCGGGAGGAGGCGGCAAAATCTGAGATGGCGGTGAGTCCGGTCCGGGCGTGGTGAGGGGAATTGCGGGGGCTGTGGTCGGTGCGCGGGCGGGGACGAAGATTTGCTGACCGTCCTGGAGGAATGCTGCCAGGTTCAAGGCCTGAGTATCGGCTTCGGGGAGCAGGCCGGCGGCGGCTTCAATGGCATCTTCCACGCGGCTGTCGGTGGGCAGGCTGTATATGCCGGGCAGCGTTACAGCGCCGATCACGTGGACGCGCACGGGCGCCGGCGTGGGCGGCTCGTTCAGGACGATGTGATCGCCCCGCGGCCCCCTGGCAATCAGGAACAGCACACCTGCAGCGAGCAAGGCGCCGATCATCCAGAGCACTGCCTGCCAGCGGAGTTTCATCTCATTCTATGGCGGCGTCGGCTGGACCGTCATCATCTAGGTTCATACTGAGCCCGAGGCGCTGCCTGTTCCTGTCGATGAGCAGTATGCGCACCTTAATCTTCTGCCCCTCTTTGAGGAGCAGGCGGGGATGGGCCACTTCTCCGCCGGCGCACATCTCAGATATGTGGATCAGGCCGTCCAGCCCATCTTCCAGCCGGGCAAATGCTCCAAAGGGCACGATGCTGGTGATAACGGCCTCGGTCGTCTGGCCGGTGTGGTAGTGTAAATGTACGGTTTGCCACGGGTTGGGGTCCAGCCGTTTCAAACTGAGCGCCACACGCGCCCGCTCCTGGTCCACCTGGATGACGTACACCTCGATGTCCTGATTCAATGAGACGACATCGGCCGGATGCTGGACGCGGCCCCATGATATTTCTGATACGTGGATCAGGCCCTCAACGCCGCCCAGATCCACGAAGACCCCAAAATCGGTAATGTTGGTGACCTTACCGGTTACACAGTCGTCCGGCATCAGGTTGTGCAGCAGCTCGACCCGGCTCCCGGGTTCGGACTGGGCCGCACGTTCTGAAAAAACGACCCGCCCGCGGGCGCGGTCGCACTCGATAACTTTCAATCGCAGGGACCTGTCGATGTAGCCGCCCAATACTTCCTCGAGCCTGGATTGGTCTTCGCCGTAATCCATCAGGTGTGATACCGGCACAAAACCCTGCAGATCTGTACCGTTGACCAACAAGCCGCCGCGGTTGAACCCGGTGACGGTCAGGGATATTGTCTCGTCTTCTTTGTAGAGCCGGGCAGCCTTTTCCCAATCCGTCTTTTTAGCGCCCGCCTCTGGTTGTCCGTCGCTCCTGCCATCACCCGAATGGGCCTGGAAGGCGTCCTTTGTGGAGGACGATGTACCCTGTTGCTCCTCATCAGTCAGCACAGCCTGCCACCAGGACTCATCCAGCGGCGGCGGCTCCTCTTGAATCTCTCGAACTTGTGATTTGTTTACCATTAAGCCCACCTCGTTAAATTGGATCTTTGGTAACTTCCTTGGTCATCAGTGCGGCAGTGACCGCGGCCGTGACCGCGGCCGTACTGATAACAACAGTTATAGAGCCGCTAAATTAACTCTCCTCGGTTCCAGTTTCCGCGCCCAGGTCCTGGGGTTCCTGCCGTGCCTGCTGCTCCATCGTTATGATGGCGTCTGCCACGGTCTCGATGGCGACGCGCTGTTTACGGTAGAGGTCGGCCTCCGACATGGCGAGGCGCATGGCGATGTCCCGGACTTTTCGGCCCTCCATAAATTTCATTTCTAAAATGTTATACAGAATCCATTCCCCGGTATAGCGTCTTTCTCCTTCAGGGCGCACCCGCTCGATCGACTCGCGCAAGATGGCGCGCAGGGTATTGGTGGCGTTCTCATCGTACTTGTCCAGCGACTGCTGGACGATTTCCAGGCGCATCAGCGGGCTCTGGGTCAGCTTCGGTCCGCCCCAATAGTGCGTCAGGGCGTCTTTCACCCAGCCGGAGAAAGACGTATCCTCGATGGGGACCTCCGCCGCAGTGAGGACTTCCGTACCGTCGTAGCGGGCGGTCGCGCGCCAGTGCTGGATCATTTCCATCTGCGGGGTCAGCTCTTCCAGGGAGCTGAAGGCCTGCTGCTGCTTGCGTCGATCTCGCAGCGCCATGGCTGCCCGATCCGTGAGGATAGCCAGAGCCTCGATCTGTTCGTCGTCCAAAACCTGGTCCGGCTGGTGCTGGACTCCCAGCAAACCGAGCAAGCGGGATTCCTGGTTCTGGTCGAAGAGGGGGATGAGCCAGAAATCTCCCCAGGTGAAATACTCGTCCTGGATGCCGTTTTGGGTGACCGCCTCGAGCAGGTCTACAGATGGGGGTTCGATGTCGAGCTGATTTTCACCTCCGGTGGTGACGAACAGGTCTATGCCCTGTGAATTCAAGGTCGCGATGAAAGCTTTCGTGGTTTGCAGCCGGTCGCAGACCGCGGATAGGATGGCCTCGAGGAACTGCTGCAGGTCGCTCACAGTCAGGATGCGGTCTTCCAGCGATTGGAGCAGCTCCATGTCTGCGATGTCTTTTTCGCGGAAAAGCCAGCGCTCCAGGGTTGGGGCGATGAGTGTGATCGTGTGTTCGATGGTAACGATTGAAGTGACCATGACGGCGGGCACAAGAGGCGATAAATCCCACCCGAACAGGGGACCCACCCGGGAGACCAATATGGTGAGTGCCAGGGTGGTGCTGGCGGTGATCGGACCGCGCAGCAGCCATTTGAATAACCGTCGTTTGACCACTCGATCCGGCCAGGGCACACCGAAGTAGGCCACGGCGTACGCCATCAGGACCAGGAAGACGGTGACCATCACGTTGAGCACGTTGACGGTCAGCCAGAAGAAAAGCGGATGGTCGGCGGCGAAATTGAAGCCGAACAGCAAATAGGGATAGGAGCCGATGGCGGGCGCCAGGGAGCCGGCGATCAGGTAGCCCATGCGCCTGCGGCTGGCGCGGCCCTTAGTGCGTTTGAAAGCGCGCCACAGGTTGGACCAGGAGAATGCCAAAACGATCACGTAGTAGGCGGTGAAGACCAGGGTCAGCCAGGTAGGCTGCAGGTGCGGCGCGGGTTCGGCGCTCCCGTCCAGTGGCCCCACCAGGATCGAGAAGGGCAGCGCCAGTAAAAATGCCAGCGAGAGGAAATACGTAATGCGGACAGCGAGCCGGCGCCGGCCGCGGGATGGCCGCCCCGTGGTTGACAAAATTGCGTCCGAGAGATGCAGATACGCTGGAGGCAAAAATGCGATGCCTATCCACTGCAGGCGCAGCAGCAGTTCGACCTGTTCGATGGATATGGCGAAGCTGCTGAGCGAGTCGCTGACAAACACGATCACCACGCACAGCATGATAAAGGCGAACGAACGGGCTACCCGGTCTCGTAAATTGAAGGAAAGCGCGTAAAGCAGCAGGGAAAATGCCGTAATGGCAATCCCCGCGGTGAGCAGGTCGTTCAGGTTGCGTAGTGATGCGATTATCAGGTCGTACATAATGTCAGCCGAGGGATTTTGTAAAGAACAGGCCGATGTCGTGATTGGCGAAATAGCGGTCGTTGTACCCGCAGAAGTCAAAACCCATTTTTTGGATGAGCTGAATGGCGGCGTAATTCTTGGTCTGCATTTCCAGCACGAGGTTGCGGCATTCGTGGTGCGCACCCCACTCACGCGCGGCAAGCAACAGGGCCCTGCCGATCCCCTGGCGGCGTAAACGCCGTTTTACGACCAGGTCGCTTACCCAACAGGTGGCGGGGGCGATGTCGAGCAGCATGCTGACATAACCGACTGGCTCACCTGCGAAGACGGACACCAGCAGCCCGGATCGTTGGGTCCAATCGTCCGTCAGCTTGCGGTGCGCGCGCGGATAGTCCACCCGCACGGAGCGAGGCAGATGTACCTCCCTGAACCTGGCTGTGACCTGTCCTTCGGCGTGCTGGATCTCCATCTGCCAGACGTAGTCGCTGGTATAGGAATGATCCATGGCTACCAACCTGGGTATATCGGATGCTATTGCTGGGCGGATTTCGATTTCGGGCATCTAAGTTATTGCTCCTAGGGATCGGGGGTTTCATCCGGAGAGATGGTCACGCTGAGCTGGACGACGCAAGGCAGCGAGGCCTTGGCCTCGTTGTCAACCACAACCAGGCCGAGGTCATACACGCCCGGCGTAAGCCGCCTGGTATCCCAATCGCCTAACTTGCTCTCGACCGTGACTTCATTACCTGCCGTTATGGTGGCCCATAGATCTTCATCCGGGCGCTTCATCTCCAGCTTGTAGAAGCCGAAGTTGGGTATGTCGGCCGTGCCCACCACCTCTATGACGCCGCTGATGATCTCACCGTTCTGGGGAAAAGAGATCATAATTTGCCCGGGGATACAAACAATATCGCCAGTTTGCTCGGTCGTGGTAGGGACCAGCGTGGCATCACCCGCGAAAGTTGGTGTGGCTTCTGTTTGCAAAGTCGTGGTGGGCGTAGTCAGCAGGTCCAAAGTCGCCGTTGGTAGAGGATTTGCACCCGGCATGGATGGGGCGATATATGTCACTAATACAAACTCCATCACCGCTATGATCAAGATAAACACAAACATGCTGGCGGATTGGTTGAGACGCGCCTGTGCGTTTTCTCGTTCCAGGCCGAACGCTGCCACGCGCAGCTCTCGCCAGGCCAGGATAAATTTGCGAATGAAAAACAGGCCCCCTAGCCCAAGAATAATATATATCCAAACTTCAAAAGCGCGAAAAAAGCTAAGGGCTTCTTCCATGCAATTCCCAGGTATGAGGGCGGCCCCAGGTAGGAAACCAAAAGATAGGTTCTTACCCGGGGTTAATAAAGCTTCATAAGCTGCGTAAAATGCCTCGGACCAGCGTCTCCAATTTGGGAACGATGACACGACCGGCTTCTAAGACTTCTTCGTGTGTAGTGAGCGTGTCGCCGTCCAGATTGGCTTTGTTGCTGATACCGGAAAATCCGAGCGAGCGCATGCTTCCATGACGCGCGACAGTGACTTCTGGAACCGTGGACATACCGACAGCATCCACGCCCACGGTCCGTAAAAACCGCAAATCTGCGGGTGTTTCAAATGATGGCCCGCCCAGACAGGCGTAGACGCCCTCGTTGAGCTGGATCCCGCTTTGCGTGGCGACCTGCCGGGCGACATCCATTAGCTCCCGGTCGTAGGCCTGCCCCATGTCCGGAAAGCGTGGCCCGAACTCGTCCAGGTTTGGGCCGCGCAGGGGAGTGAGCCCCGCCATGCCCATCAGGTTGAGGTGGTCGGTGATCAGCATGGGGTCGCCGGGTACAAAATCAGGATTCACGCCACCGGCGGCATTGGTCACGATGAACACGTTTATGCCCAGGCGCGTCATCACGCGCACTGGCAGACCGACCTGCGCCATGCTGTATCCCTCGTAGTAATGTGCACGTCCCTGCATGACGAGCACCTGCTGACCTTCCAGATCTCCGATAACCAGGCGACCTTGATGGCCTTCAACCGTGGACACCGGCCAGTACGGTATTTCGCCATACGGGATGAGCGTCTCTCCGGTGACGCTGTCGGCCAGGGGTCCCAGCCCGGAGCCAAGGATCATGCCGACGGTGGGCAATGTCTTGATTTTGGAACGTACGTAATCGGCGACTTCGCTAATTTGATCGTAGGTGAAATAATCGCTCATCTGAACTTTTCCTCACTGGTTGGGATCGGATAAGAAGCCAGGCCCGAATTCTCTCACGCTTCCGGGCGGCGCGGTAAAACAAGCTTGTCGTACAGCCACGGCCCGCATAAGGACCAGCGTGTGTACAAGAAAGCTTTGTCTCTGGTAATTAGAAAGGATTTATGGGGAGACTGATATCGTTGCCCCGCCAAACAAGACCTGCCAGACACCCTGGAGCTACCTCCATTGATCAGGGGACCCAATCGCTAAAGTGAACCATTAAGTATTTATAATCTGGCTGGGGGTGTGCTGCACCAGCCATAAAGTGCGAATATTATAACATGTTGACCATATTTTAGGCTCAGAGGGCGGCGGAGAAGGCGGAGATCGCCTGGTGGATGTCCGAATCGTCAATCCAATAGTGGGTCACCAGGCGAAAACGCCTCTCGCCTGCCGCGCCGACCAGAACGCCTTGCGCGGCCAGGCGCTCCGCCAAGGTCTCGGCTGATAGCGGAGCGGTCTCCGGCTCGAGGTTCAAGAAAACCATGTTGGTGAGCGGGCTGCCCGGATCGACGAGCAGCCCCGGGATGGCGGCCAGGCCATGGGCCAGACGTTTTGCGCGCTGGTGGTCGTCCTGCAAGCGGTCGACCATGTGCTCAAGGGCGACGATCCCGGCCGCGGCGATCACGCCGGCCTGGCGCATGCCCCCGCCTAGCTGTTTCCGTATCCGGTGGGCCCGGAGAATGAAGTCGTTCGAACCGCACAGGACGGAGCCCACGGGGGCGCACAGGCCTTTGCTGAGACAGAATGTGACCGAGTCTACCGGGGCGGCAAGGTCTTTGGCGCTGACGCCCAGCGCAGCGGCGGCGTTGAACAGGCGCGCGCCGTCAAGATGAACGCTCAAGCCGTGCTGTTTTGCGATCTCTCTCACAGCGCGGGTGTACTCGACGGTGAGGGGCGCGCCGCCGCAGCGGTTGTGCGTGTTCTCCAGAGAGACCAGGCGCGTGACGGGATGATGGGGGTCAGCCGAGCGGATCCCGGATTGAATCTCGTCCAGATCCAGAGTGCCGTCGGGCCGATTGGGTATCTGGTTGGGGTGCACACCGCCGAGGGCCGAAATTCCACCTGCCTCGAACAGGAAGGTGTGCGATGATTTACCCAGGATCACTTCGTCGCCGCGGCCGCAGTGGGTCAGGATGGCGGCCAGGTTGCCCATCGTGCCGGAGGGGACGAACAGACCGGCCTCTTTGCCGGTCATTTCGGCGGCCATCTCCTGCAGCCGGTTGATGGTTGGATCTTCGCCGTATACGTCGTCGCCAAGCGGCGCCTCGGCCATCGCCCGGCGCATTTCGGGTGTGGGTAAAGTCACGGTGTCAGAACGAAGGTCGATGATGTGCATATTTTTCTCCGGGCAATGATTGACCAGGTTTTTTACCACCAAGAAACCAAGACACCAAGCTGCACGAAGTACAAACTTTATTTTATTATTCTTTGAGTCCTGGCGGCTCTGTGGTTTTTGGTAGTCAGAGTGAATGTCGCAGGTTTAGAAGTAGCTCCTCCAGTGCAGAAGGAAGCGGCGCGTTGAAGGTGCGCGGTTCGCTCTCGGAGGGGATCTGGACCGAAAGGCTGGCGGCGTGCAGAAAGTGACGCTTTAGAGGGACCGAAGATGTTCGTTTGCCGTACAATGTGTCGCCAACCACCGGACAGCCGACAAACGCCAGGTGCAGACGGATCTGGTGTGTGCGACCGGTGACGGGTTTGACCTCCAGTAATGTGTACGCAGGATATTTTTCCAGCGTACGGTACTTACTGACAGCTTCACGGCCCCTGTGCGAGGGGACGACGGCCATTTTCTTGCGATGGCGCGGGTCGCGTCCGATAGGCGCTTCAACACGGCCAGTGGGGGTGGGCGGATGGCCATCGACGAGCGCCAGGTAGGTCTTTTTGGCGCTGCGCTGGCTGAACTGCTCCTGGATCAGGCGGTGAGCGAGGTCATTCTTTGCGAGCAGGATCAGGCCGGATGTGTTCTTGTCGAGGCGGTGTACGATGCCGGGTCTGAGCTCGCCACCCACGCCCTGCATTTGCGGCGCATGACCCAGCGCGGCGTGAGCGAGTGTGCCGGTGGCATGCCCGGCTGCCGGATGGACGACCATACCGGCGGGCTTGTTCACCACCAGTACATCGTCGTTCTCAAAGATCACGTCAAGTGGGATCTCCTCCGGGACCAGGCTGGCGGGCCGGGTCGGGGGAATGTTCACCTGGACGGTGCTGGGATTCTCGATGATCTGGCCTGATTTGTGAGCCGCCTCGCCGTCCACCAATACCAGGCCGTCTTTGATGAAGGACTGGAGCCGCGAACGTGAGTAATCGGGCAGGCAGGCTACCAGGAATTTATCCAGACGTGTCCCCGCCTCGTCTTCGTACCGAAACACGACCAGACGCTCGCTCACTTTTTTAGTCCTCTGTGCTGTGCGTCGTGATTCCCCCGTCCGATGAAGCTTCCGGCTCCTCTATCTCGTCGGTTTGGGCATCCCTTTCCTGGCGCTCTTTCTGCCACATGGCGTAGATGAGGAGCAGGACGCCAATGAAGATGCTGGCATCGGCTACGTTAAAAACGGCGAAATTTCCGACAGATAGAAAATCCGTGACGGTGCCGCGCATCAGGCGATCGGTGAGGTTGCCCATCGCGCCGCCCAACTGCAGGGCGAGAGCCAGCCGTATGAGCCAGTCTGAACTGGGCACTTTTGGGAAGAAGTAGATGATTGCCCCGGCGACGATAATGGGCAGTATGGTGAAGATCACGCCGAACTGCTGGAATATTCCGAAGGCGGCGCCCGTGTTGTTCCAATGAACAATTCGGGCGTAAGGCAGCAGCCAATCCCACGGCGCCCAAATCTCCGAAAATGCCAGGTTTGAGCGCACCAGATACTTGGTGAACTGGTCCAGCAGCAGGATCACTCCGGCGATGGAAAAAAGAAAAACGTAGTCTTTGAGATATCGTTTCAATACAAATCTCCGTCATTTATTAACAAATTATGCACCACATTTTACCGCAGTTACCTGGATGTTGTATGAAAAGCAGCTAATGGTGGGCAAAGTAAAAGCGTGTCACCGTACGTTGCAAACGACCGCGTGGGCGGAGACGTCCGATGCAGTTGAAAAAACGCTGGCGAGGGGAGATGGAAACAACCTTGCAAAAATTTGTTTTTCATTCTGCCCCTCCCGAGGAAAAGCCGCCAGATGGGCGGCACAACCGGAGCGGCAGTCACTGGCTCCAAAGCGCGGCAGGGGGATTTCTGCCCCTGGCAGCGCCGCAACGGCCTGGCTCCAGGCGCATTCCAATGAATCTAAATGGTCCCCTGTATGTAGGACCTGATAGCAATATCCGTACACGTCAACCCGGCGGCGCAAATAGTCAATGTGCCAATGTGGGCGGGACGTACCACGGCGGGACTTCCCGCTTCGCAGATGGCGACCCAGCCGCGCCCGCAGCCCACCTGGACCACGTGCGCTCCCCAGGTAGACATAATCCCCGGCCGGGAAATGAGCTTCTCCCAGACGGTCCACTTTGAGGGTGGTAGCCTCGCGCAGGACTAACAGTAAAGCATAAACGCCAGGGCTGGTTGGGATAGGGGTCATCTTGGATGGATTAATTTCTCAGGGTAAGCCAGATGTGAGCATGTTTGGTCTAGAATGCGCAGCCGGATGGCAAAGGCGGCTGGGTATCCAGCTCCCCCGCAAAGCCCGGGTCTAACTCAAATGGCTGGAAGCCACCTGCAATGGACCCTTTGAGAACAGCGCCTCCGTAGCCGCCGGGATTCATGTGCGCCCGGACGATGACGATGGCGCCTTCATCGACGGGCACCGGACCGCCCGAACGCGTGAACGGCTGCTCGCCCACGTGGCTGTGAGCCAGTATGCGGCGGTACACCAGGTTGCCTGACTCATCAACCACCTCCCACCAGTCCGCATACTGTTCGCATCCCAGGTCCTGGCTGCTGATCTCGACGGAAAATTGGTAAGAGCCGGGAATACCACGCACGGACACGGCCAGCACATCCGCTATGGGTTGATTAACTGAGTTGGCTGCAGTGGCCTGCGGCGTAATCTTTGCTGAAGTTACCCGTACGGTTGGTGGTAGCACTGAAGTCGATGTGTCGTAAGCGGAAGGCGCGGGCTGCGTGGGAGCAGATGGTTTTGTTGAATCAGGGGTGGATTGTATGGTGACCACCGGTTCTGTGGACGCCGCCGCGCAACCCACCAGGAACACCACGGGCAGCACCAACAGTATTAGTGCAAAAATCTTTTTTCGTTTCATAATCCGATATTCTCCTGTGCCATGGGTCAGAGCTTATTCCAAACCAGGGCCTGTTATTAAGATACGGCCGTTCTCATCAGTACTCGAAGACAACTTGAATAGTCTGCTCTGGATGCTGGTCGATCAGCTTGGCAACAGCCTTGCTGCGGTTTTCGGGGTTGGAGGCCAGATTATTCGCGCCATAGCGACTTGTTTGCCCGCGTTCCTCAGCTATGATCGATCATGTCTTCCCGTTTGTTTCGATCACGGATACTATATGGGCGGCATCGTCGCCAACACCATGGAGAAGCCCTGATTTACTTGTGTACAAGAACGGCAGTCCAATAAAATAAAGCCCCGGGTACTCAGTGATACCGCGCTTCTGCAGAGGATATCCATCTTCGTCAAATACGGGAAGCTTTACAAGGCTAAAATCAAACTTGTATCCCGTAGCCCAGATAACACTCGTGATGCCCTCAGATTTCAAATCCAAATTAAGTAACTCTTCTGCCTCAAACCCGTCACGTAGTTCCGGGAGGGTTTCTCTGGGGGAATCCAACCCCCTTTTCTCGATGTACTCGTCAATTTGTTTTACAATATCAGCTTCAAGCTTATCTGATTTGGCCAGGTTATCTCTCATGTCCGGCGCCAAAACAATCTGATTATCTTGGGCGCTTTGTATGTGACCTAATAACACAACGCCATCCCTTACAAATTGATGGAGGTTAATCGTGTGACCGTCATCTTTTCCTGTGCCCTGTACGCTCCCTGCGAACTTGGCTTTGGCTGATGGAAGTTTGTCTACCGTCCTGTCGTAAAAACCCATTTCATCCATCCAGCGCGTGACATCTTTTCCACGATAACGACGAGGGAGCCGACCAGCACTTCCCACAGACAGGTAAACCTTGCGTCCACTTTGATAAAGTTCTTCGGCGATCTGGCAGCCCGATTGTGCCGAACCTACGACAAGCACTGCACCGACGGGTAGTTTCTCAGGATTTCGGTATTTGCTGGAATGAAGTTGGAGTATTTCCGATGATAGATTTTTACTAAATGACGGCATCCTGGGATGTTGATACATGCCCGTGGCGATCACAACATTTGCAGCTTCGAAATCTGTTTTGTTTGTTCGCACCAGATACCCAGTCTCAATGGATTCCACCGATGTCACCTGGATTCCGTATCTAATCGGCAACTCGAACAGTTTGATGTAATCTTTAAAATAGTCTATGATATTTTTTCGAGCCATGAAGCTATCCGGTTCATCACCTTGATACTCCGCTCCTGGGAGTCGTATCATCCAATTTGGAGTAATGAATGTAAATGAGTCCCATCGCTCACGCCAGGCCTTGGCAACCTGATCTGTTTGTTCCAGGATAATATGTTCTCGATCTTCCTGTTTCAAGTAATAGCTCGTCGAGAGCCCTGCCTGGCCACCGCCAACAATGATTGTATCTACTTGCTCAGTCATGCGAATTACCTCCGTTGATAGTTAATCTATACCGCCATCTATCTGGCAACAAAATGGCCATTTCTCAAGTTTGTAGGCCGCCGGAAGAAGCTTGAAGACTGGCTGCAGCCGCCTCGCGAATCTGCTTCCCGGTGAATTCAGCCTCACTCTTCAGAGCCTCACCGTGGGCGCGATAATTATTTTCGATTTCAAGCCTGAACGAATCCAAATTCTGCTTTACGAACCGGCTGAATATCGGCGCCAACAAACGGATCAGCGTACGCCCGAGAAAGGATCCGGTCGGCATGGCGAACAACTTCGTCAATCTCGTGCCTCCTTCTGTTGAATCAAGGCGGTATTCGACGATGGCAGAAAGGTCGCGGAACATATCTGTCGACTCTCTTGTGATTATACGCTCGAAGGGTTGCCACTCCAAGATGATTTGAGGCACCCACTTATCACCATGGTAGCATTGATAGACGCTGCCAGGAGCTATGCGGCCATGCGTACGATTGGCGATCTCTATCCGGTCTGAACCGATCAAAGTTTTACGGAATTCTGGCCGGGTCATGTAGTCCCAAACCCGCTCGCGTGGCATGTTGATATGGACTTCTGATCGGTCCAAGAGGCGGTCGAATGGAAAGGTAACCGCCGTGGCGCCGCGCTTTTCTTCCCATACCGGGTGCATGTCCTGCACCAAAACTTTCACCTCACCCAGATGCTCATATTCCTCTTTGTGAAGTGCCATCGTTTCTACAATATCTTCAACGTCTAACTGTCGGATTGCTGCATCTGTGTAGAGCGCGTACGCCCGGAATCCGGTTTCATTCGTGACGCTGTTTTTGAGCAAACGGTGAAGTAGATTGATATCGCTTCCAACCAGTTCGTCGTAATCTGAGATTCGCTGAATGCCGAAGGTTCCGTAATGGATGAAGAACTTCAAATCGAGGCTTGAGATATTGGCGCAGGCGTTACAGCGGCATGTGTTGTTGAGAACCAGCCGCTCGAGGGCTTTGCGGAATGCGACATAGGTTCCTTCAATCTTTTCGATGAATGTCTGCCCCTGGAAGAAGTCTTCACGTAGACAGTAACTGATTACTGCATCTCCTGCCAGGCGCGAGATGACCAGCGGGGAACGGGTATTTTCCACCAGCAGTTCCAGCAGGGCTTTCAGCGTTTCCTGAGCGTGTCCCAGTTCGGATTCGCTCAGGTATCTCGTATACCCAGTTATATCGGCAATCAGCAGATAACCTTCGTGGGTTTTTGACATGGTTTTCTCCAGTGGAGGGCAGATTCACCGGATCGCTTATGCTCTTCGGACAGTAAGCCCTCTAAACTTCCACCAACGGTTAATATACTCTAATTTGTGACAATTTAGAGTATGTTAGGTTTATTTATTAATGAGATTGTTATATTCAGGGAAATGATGGCGCAAGGAGCGACTGCTATCAGGCAGACGCGATCTTTTTACCGATCTGGACTACTGGTGGTGGTGAATATTAAAAAAATATTATCGATCGTACTACTGAGCTCTATAGTCAAATAAAAATCGATGTGGATTTACTCGTTTATACACAGAGCGAAATTGATAATCATCAAGATCGTGGATTCTTGCGTCATGCGTAGCGGTCAATTCCGCACATAAACGCGCGGTACGCGAGTGTTGATGTTGGTAAGGATCTCATAGGGAATGGTCCCCGCCCATTGAGCCAGGTCTTCGACGGTGATCGTTGTTCCATCCTTTTCACCAATCAGGATCACTTCATCGTCGTTGTAGGCGGAATCCCATTCGATATTGACCACAATCTGGTCCATGGAGATGAGTCCCACCACCGGGTACTT